>Ga0169931_10008148_pt1 | contig 15352 bp, 11 predicted proteins | sample Kivu_15m_20L_FD_129675 | JGI IMG/M metagenome (GOLD analysis project Ga0169931, IMG submission 129675) | Freshwater microbial communities from Lake Kivu, Western Province, Rwanda to study Microbial Dark Matter (Phase II) - Kivu_15m_20L... | ecosystem: Environmental > Aquatic > Freshwater > Lake... | reverse complement strand
GACGGGTTTGGGGGTCGGGGGGGGGCGTCAGGGCGGGGGGGGGATCGGGGTCGGGTACGAGTGCCCGGTCTGAGGCAAGGGCCCGGTCTGAGGCAAGGGCTCGGTCTGAGGCAAGGGCTCGGTCTGAGGCAAGGGCCCGGTCCGATACAAGGGACGGGTCTATGTACCGGACGTTTGAGTCCCGAGTCCGTACGGTCACCGCAACGTCCGGTACATAGACCCGTCCCTTGTATCGGACCGAGCCCTTGCCTCAGACCGAGCCCTTGCCTCAGACCGGGCCCTTGCCTCAGACCGGGCACTCGTACCCGACTCCGATCCCGCCCCCGCCTTGACGCCCACCCACGACGCCCAACCTCGTCGCCTCATGCTGATTCGTAGCATGGGAACCATGGCCCTGACACCGGACACGGCACCGCTGGTCGGCGTGATCATGGGAAGCCAGAGCGACTGGGACACCATGCAGCACGCCGCCGCCATGCTGCAGCGGCTTGGTGTGCCGCACGAGACCCGCGTGGTCAGCGCCCACCGCACGCCGGACCTGCTCTTTGAATACGCCTCCACGGCACAGGCGCGGGGCCTTCGCGTGATCATCGCCGGCGCCGGCGGCGCAGCCCATCTGCCCGGCATGTGCGCCAGCAAGACGCTGCTGCCTGTGCTGGGCGTGCCGGTGCTGAGCAGTGCGTTGCAGGGCGTGGACTCGGTCCTGAGCATGTTGCAGATGCCGGCCGGCGTGCCCGTTGGAACGCTGGCGGTGGGCAAGGCCGGCGCGGAGAACGCCGCGTTGCTGGCCGCCGCCATGCTGGCCCACGATCATGAGCCCATCGCCCGGGCGTTGGCCGCGGACCGTGCCGCGCGACGGCAGATGGTGCTGGACCACCCAGACCCCGCGCTGCCCCGGCCATGAAGATCGGGATCCTTGGTGCCGGGCAGCTGGGTCGCATGCTGGCACAGGCCGCACGTCCGCTGGGCATCGAGTGCCGCTTTCTGGCACCCATGGGCGAGACCTGCGTGGATGGGCTGGGCGAACTGGTGCAAGGCAACCTTCGCGATCCTGCGCTGCTGGACCGCTTTGCCGCCGGGCTGGATGCGGTCACGTTGGAGTGGGAGAACGTGCCAACCGTGTCCCTGCAGTACCTGGGCCGAAGGGTGCCGGTGCGTCCGGGTCCGCGGTCGCTGCAGATTGGTCAGGACCGGATCCAGGAAAAGCAGTTCTTTGCGCAGCACGGCCTCCGTGTGCAGCCCTTCGCCCCCGTGGACGGGCCGCGCGACTTCGCCGCCGCGTTGCAGGCGGTGCCGTTGCCGGCCATGCTCAAGACACGCCGCATGGGCTACGACGGCCGTGGTCAGACGCGCGTGAACGACCCTGCCAACCTGGCGTCCGCCTTCGAGTGGCTCGGTGGCGTGCCCTGCATCCTGGAGCAGTTTGTGGACTTCACCCTTGAGGTGAGTCTGGTGTGCGTTCGCGCCGTGGACGCGCAGGCTCGCGCAGACATCCGCTTCTGGAGTCCCTGCGCCAACCGCCATCAGCAGGGCATCCTGGATCGCACCGTGGCTCCGGCGCGGGTCGCGCCGGCCGTGGTGGAGCAGGCCACCGCAGGCGTGCGTCGCGTGGTGGAGGCGTTGGATCACGAAGGCGTTCTCTGCGTGGAGTTCTTCCTGGACGCCCACGGTCTGGTCGCCAACGAGATGGCGCCCCGTGTGCACAACAGCGGCCACTGGACCATCGAAGGTGCCGCCACCAGCCAGTTTGAGAACCACATGCGTGCGGTGGCCCGCCTGCCGCTGGGCGACACGGAGGCGCGCGGCGCCAGCGTGATGCGCAACCTGATCGGGCAGGTGCCCATTCCGAACGCTTCCTTGCCCACCGGCACGCACCTGCACCTCTACGGCAAGCAGCCGCGGCCCGGAAGAAAGCTGGGCCACGTCACGAGCGTGGCCCAGCGGGAAGACGACGCAATGTCAGCGAGCGAAGCGGCCTTCGCGGCGCTGCAGGGTCAGCCCGCCTCGGCCCGCGGGTGAGCCTTGTCGTAGGCCTGGCGCATGCGGCCCGAGGTGAGATGGGTGTACACCTGCGTGCTGCTGAGGCTCTGGTGGCCCAGCAGTTCCTGCACGCTCCGCAGGTCCGCGCCATTGTCCAGCATGTGGGTGGCAAAGCTGTGGCGGATGGTGTGCGGGCTGATGTCGGGATCCAGGCCCACCTGCTGCAGGTACTTGGCCACCTTGCGGCGCACCGAACGCGTGCTCAGACGCGTGCCGTTCTTGTTGATGAACAGCGGGGCGGTCGGGCCCGAGGGCAGCGAACCCTTCTCGGTCTCCAGCAACTTCACGTAGTGCCGCACGGCCGCCATGGCGTGCCCGCCCAGCGGGGCCATGCGCTCGCGCTTGCCCTTGCCGCGAATGTGCACGCACTCGCCGCTCTCGTTCAGGTCGCCGCGGTTCAGACCCACCACCTCGCTCACCCGCATGCCGGTGGAGTACAGGGCCTCCAGGATGGCGCGGTCACGGGCTCCGAGCAGATCGTTGGCGTCGGGCGCGGCCAGCAGCCGCTCGATCTGGTCCACGGTGATCGCCTTGGGCAGCCGCTTGGGCTGCTTGGGCGAGCGGATCAGCGTCATGGGATTGCTGGCGGCGTGCCCGGTCCGCTCCATCCACTTGTGGAAGGACCGAAGCGTGGCGATCTTGCGGGCCATGGTGGCCACCGAGTAGTTCAGCTCACTCAGCCGCTGCAGGAAGCCGCGGATCAGGTCCACGTTGCAGGCCAGGATGCGGCCGGTCACGGTGTCGCCGCGTGCATCGGGCTTGCGCGACTCCAGCGCGGCCTTCTCGGCGTCCATCTTGATGTCCAGCCCGGCCTCGGTGGCGATGTGATCCACGAATTGCCGCAGGTCCAGTCCGTAGCAGCGGCCGGTGTAGGGGCTGAAGTGCCGCTCATTGGACAGGTACGCCACGAAGCGGTCGACGATGGGCAGGTTGCTTTCCATGACAGGTGCCTCCCGTTGGATCCTCGAGTCCACCCACGCGGTGCGGGTCGAGGAATGCTTATCAGTCTCAACCTTCGGTTTGAGACTGGGGTCTGTGCGATGACTTTCGCCGAAATGCGACGCTATTTTCGGACTTCAGCATTTCGGCTCCTGCCAATTCGTTCCTATAAATATGGCTTGCTAGGCATTCTTGAAGGTGAGTGCGTCCGAGAACATTCAATCCAGACATCGGGGAATGGGGGGTGTCGGGGTCCCCGCTATCCTCTTCGATCCGCGCGATTGCGTAGCTCAGTCGGTAGAGCAGCCGGCTTTTAACCGGCAGGTCCTGGGTTCAAGTCCCAGCGCAATCATGAGCCCTGTCCAACCCCCACTCGCCGTTCCAAGCATGTTCGTCCTTCACGCCAACTGGCACCAACAGCATCTGCATCTCTGGGCGGAATCGGCGCAGGCATACGCGGCGGGCGTGAAGAACCGGCCCGAAGGCGACGCCCTTCCGCCGCATGCCTTTGCGGCGGCCGACGACGGCATCCGCGCCGCGGCTGCGGAGCTGGGGCTGGCGCTGGATCAGGCCAGCCCGTCACGGCTTCCGCTGGTGCTGCCGTTCGAGAGCGATCGGCCGTCGCCCAGCGACCGGCTTGTGGCCGACCTTGGGCTGAACCTGGACGCCGAGCGTGACCTTCGTCTGGAGGCTTGCGAGATTCCCACGTTGGCGCTGCCCGCCACCGCGGTGATGTCCATGCTGCTGGAGTTCGAGAATCGCTGCGGCGGCGAGGATCATCGCGGAGGACATGAGCTGCGCTACTGGTGCTCCGCGGCCAGGCTGGCCCTGGAACTGCTGGAGGACCAGCGCGTGGTGCCCACCGTGCAGCAGGATCGCAGTGGCCGCATGGAGGCCCGCTGGCGCCCATGGCTGGCCGACGCGGGCACCGCGGAGAAGGCCGCCACGTTGCTGGCCGCCATGCCGCCGCTCTGCCGCGCCGTGGCCGACGCTCACGAGGCCGACGGCTGGGCGGTGCTGGAGGACTTCCTCGGTGCGTGCGTGGACGGCTTTGTGCGCGGCGTGCTGGTCAAGGAGAACTACCGCGACGCCATCGAGGACCGCGACGTCAGCACCGACCTGCACGTGGCGTGGCTGCACGGCCTGCTGGATCGCGTGACCGAGGTGCCCCAGGCCAACGCCGGCGACGTGAGCCTGGTGCGCGGCGCGCGCCAGTGGCTGGGCCTGCTCGAGGACATCGGCGAGGGCCGCCCGATGCGGCTCATGCTGGAGCTGATCGAGCCGCCTCCGGCGCTCTTTGGCGGGCAGGAAGGCGAGGAGGAACGTCACGCGTGGCGACTGGCCTTTCACCTGGTGACCACCGATGACCCGCCCACGGTGATCGACGCGGAGACGGTCTGGAAGCAGGCCTCGGGCAAGGGTGGCGCGCGCGGCGGCGCGGAGAAGACCGCGGAACTGCTGCTGGGCGAGCTGGCCCGTGCGGCGCGCATCTGGCCCAAGCTGGAGGACGCGCTGGAGGAGACCGCGCCCACCGGCCTGGATCTGGACACGGCGGAGGCGTACGCCTTCCTGCGGGAGATCCGGCCGGTTCTGGAGGAGAGCGGCGTGCAGTCGCTGGTGCCGGACTGGTGGACGCAGGCCAGCACGCGCGTGGGCGCCAGGCTGCTCATCGAAGGCGAGCCCATGGACATGGAGGGCCCGGGCGGCGGCGGGGCGCGGCCCGGCGGACTGGGCCTGCACAGCGTGGTGAACTACGCCTGGCAGATCGCGCTGGGTGACCAGCCGCTCTCGATCGAGGCCTTTGAGGCCCTGGCCAAGAAGGGCAGTCCGCTGGTGCGCCTGAACGGCCGCTGGGTCGAGGTGCGTCGCGAGGACCTGGAGCAGGGACTGAAGTTCCTCAAGCAGCATCCCGGCGGTCGCATGAGCCTGCTGGAGGCGCTGCGCCTGGCGCACGGCGCGGTGGAGGACGCCAAGGGCCTGCCCATCCTGGGCATGGACGCCAAGGGCTGGGTGGCCGAGGTGTTCGGTCCCACGCACGCGTCGGATCGCCTGCAGATGCTGGAGCAGCCAGCGCTGTTTCAGGGCTCGTTGCGGCCGTACCAGCTGGCCGGCCTGAGCTGGCTGGCCTTCCTGGATCGCTACGGCCTGGGTGCCTGCCTGGCCGACGACATGGGTCTGGGCAAGACCATCCAGCTGATCGCGCTGCTGCAGCATGAGCGCGAGCGCCTGGCCGAGGGCGAGCGCGTGGGCCCCACGCTGCTGGTGTGCCCCATGAGCGTGCTGGGCAACTGGCACCGCGAGCTCACCCGGTTTGCGCCGGAGCTGACCGTGCACATCCATCACGGGCTGGAACGGCCGCAGGGCGAGCGGCTGACGGCCACCGTGGAGCGCAGCGACGTGGTGATCACCACCTACGCGCTGGTGGCGCGGGACAAGGAGAGCCTGGAGAAGGTGGCCTGGCGTCGCGTGGCCCTGGACGAGGCCCAGCACATCAAGAACCCGCCCACCAAGCAGACCGCCGCCATCCGCGCGCTGAAGGCGGGCAACCGCATCGCCCTCACGGGCACGCCGGTGGAGAACCGACTGACCGAGCTCTGGTCGATCATGGAGTTCTGCACGCCGGGCTACCTGGGCCCGATGGCGGAGTTCCGCCGCCGCTTCGCGGTGCCGATCGAGCGGCATCGCGACCGCGACCGCGCGGAGCGCCTGCGCAACCTGGTGCGACCCTTCATCCTTCGGCGGCTCAAGACCGACTCCAACGTGATCAGCGACCTGCCGCCCCTGGTGGAGACGCGTCAGCACGTGCCCCTGACCGGCGAGCAGGCGGCGCTCTACGACCAGGTGGTGGAGGAGATGCTGGCCAAGGTGGACCGGGCCGAGGGGCTGCGTCGCCGTGGGCTGGTGCTGAGCGCGCTGGTCAAGCTGAAGCAGATCTGCAACCACCCGGCCCACTACCTGCGCGAGGTGGCCTCGCCGGATCCCGTGGTGGCCGCGGGATCCGTGGAGCCCGCCGAGGAGACCGCCGAGGGCACCGACGCGCCGATCGAGATGCCCGGGGACGGGCGGCCGCTCTCGGCGCGCAGCGGCAAGAGCATCCGCCTGATGCAGATGCTGGAGGAGGTGCTTGCCGCGGGCGACCGCACGCTCATCTTCACCCAGTACCGCCAGATGGGGCACCTGCTGGTGGCCATGATCCGCCGGGAGCTGGACGTGGAGGCGCTGTTCCTGCACGGCGGCACGCCGCAGGCCAAGCGCGACCAGCTGGTGGCGAGATTCCAGGATCCCGAAGGCACGGCCCCCATCTTCGTGCTCAGCCTGAAGGCGGGCGGCGTGGGCCTGAACCTGACCGCGGCCAACCATGTCTTCCACTACGACCGCTGGTGGAACCCGGCGGTGGAGAACCAGGCCACCGACCGCGCCTTCCGCATCGGCCAGCTGCGCACCGTGAACGTGCACAAGATGATCAGCGCCGGCACGCTGGAGGAGCGCATCGACCAGATGATCGAGCAGAAGACCGAGCTGGCCACGCAGATCATCGGTGCCGGCGAGCAGTGGCTGACCGAGCTGAGCACGGGCCAGTTGCGCGACATCCTGAGCCTCCGCACCTCGGTCCTGGAGGAGGCATGAGCGCCCATCCCGCCCAGGGGCAGCCCCGCAAGCCCGACGCCCCGCGCCGCGTGCGGCACGGCATCAAGTTCCGCCGCAAGGAGGGCCTGCAGGGCATCCCGTGGTTCGCCAGGTCCCTGGTGGACGCGGTGGAGAGTCGCAGCGCGCTGGGTGCGCGGGTGCTGGGCATGGAGTACGCGCTCAGTGGTCAGGCTGCCAGTTTCAGCCTGGATGCGCACGTGGTGGAGGCGCTGGTCCAGGGGCGTGCGGCGCGACCGTACGCGGTGCGGCTGACGCTGCCGCACCTGAGCCGCGAGCAGTGGATCGAGGTGGTGCGCGCCATGGCCAAGGAGGCCGTCTTTGCCGCCAAGCTGCTGGTGGGCGAGATGCCCGAGAGCATCGAGGCGCCCTTTGGGGCCTGCGGCTGCGCGCTGCTGCCGCGCCAGGCGGCGGAGCTTGCCGTGGAGTGCAACTGCGGCGAGAAGCTGCCGTGCAAGCACGTGGTGGCCGTGACCTACCTGTTGGCGGAGCGGCTGGAGGTGGATCCGCTGGCGCTGTTCAGCCTGCGCGGGCTGGACGGCCCCACGCTGCTGGAGCGGCTGCAGGAAGCCCGCACCGTTCACACCACGGGGGTGACCCAGAGCCACCAGAGTCCGCAGCTGCCGTCGCAGAAGGCGCAGCTGCCGCCGCTGGAGGCGTGCCTGGACGACTTCTGGCGGCCCGGGCGCAAGCTGGCGGACTTTGAGCAGTTGCCCGCCAACGCCCATGTGCCGCACGCGCTGCTTCGGCGGCTGGGCGCCAGCCCGCTGGGTGGCCGGTTCCCGCTGGTGGGCCTGCTGGCCAGCATCCAGGACAGCCTGCGGACCGACGCCCTGGAGCTGCGGCGCCGCATCGAGGACGGGCAGGCATGAGCCAGCCGCCATTTCATCGCTTCCGTCCCCATCCGTGGCACGGCCTGGAGGCGGGATCGGCGCCGCCGGACCTGGTGAACGCGTTCATCGAGATCACGCCGTTCGACCTGGTGAAGTACGAGACCGACAAGCGCAGCGGGTTCCTGCGCGTGGACCGGCCGCAGCGCACCAGCAGCACGCCTCCCACGCTCTACGGCTTCATTCCGCGCACCCTCTGTGGCGACCGCGTGGCCGGGGTGGCCGGGCTTCGGCATGGTGACGGCGACCCGCTGGACGTGTGCGTGCTGAGCGAGCGCCCCATCAATCGTGCCGAGGTGATCCTGGAGGTGCGCGTGCTTGGCGGGCTTCTCATGGAGGATGGCGGGCAGGCCGACGACAAGATCGTGGCGGTGCTCAAGGACGACGCCATCTGGAGCGAGGCCCGCAATCTGGACGCGCTGCCACCGCGGCTGGTGGAGCGACTGCAGCACTACTTCCTGACCTACAAGATGCGCCCGGGCGAGCGGCCCACGGTGCAGGTGCGGCAGATCTACGGGGTGGAGCGCGCCCGCACGGTGGTGGACGCCGCACTGGCCGACTACCAGGCCGCCTACCCCGCCTTGCCGGACTGAGCCGTCTTCGGGAGCCGCTGCATCAGGTCGTCCACCGCGGCGCGGAGCTGCGCGTCCTGGTCCAGCGACTCGGCCACCGGATCCGCCGGCACGCGCAGGTCCGGCATGGCGCCGTTGTTCTCCATGTCCACGCCGTCGGGCGTGTACCAGCCGCGGAAGGGAAGGCGCACGGTGGTGCCGTCCACCAGTTGCGCGCCGCCGGTGCTGATCACGCCGCCGTTGGTCTGCTCGCCCACCAGGGTCCCGCGCTTGAGGTTGCGGAAGGCGTGGCTCACGATCTCGGCGTTGGAGAAGCTCTTCTCGTTGCAGAGCATGTTGGTGGGAAGCGTCCACCGCTGGATGAACAGTCGGTCCTGCGGATACCCGCCGGTGTATTGGGGATCGGCGCCGCGCGGCACGGTGTACGCGTGCGGCTGCACCATGAGGCTGGCCAGCACGCGGTCCGCGGTGCTGCCGCCGCCGTTGTTGCGCACGTCCACGATCAGGCCGTCCTTGCCCTGGGCGGCGGCGCACAGGTCGCGTTCGAAGTCCTCCAGGCTGGGCTGGTTCATCGACTGGATGTGGATGTAGCCCAGTCGGTCCCCGCTCCACGCGCGGACCCGGCCCGCCGCCGTGGCCACCGCATCCTTGTAGAGCAGGGCGGATTCGGCCCCGCCACTGCAGGGCGTGATCAGGCAGTCCACGCTCACCGCCTCGGCGGCACCCGCGGGAACGCGGCGCACGGTGATCAGCGTCTCCTGGTCCACGCGGCCTCGCAGCCGTTCCTCAAGCACGTCGCCGGCCTTCACGGGCTCGCCCCCGATCGTGGTGATCACGTCACCCGCCAGCAGCGGCGTCTGGCTGCGCTCCGCCGGTCCCTGCGGAAGCACGGCCAGCACCTGAAAGCCGCCCTCCACCGCGCGGGTGCGTGCACCGAGCCGGCCGGCAGGGCGTCGTGACCCCGGGCCGCCGCCGTCCGGCACGCTCACGCCGGTGTGGCTGGCGTTGAGTTCGCCCATGAGCCGTGCCATGCACCACTCGAACTCGCTGTCGGTGCGGCCGCCGGCGGCCAGCTCGCGATAGCGATCCACCAGCGCCGGCCAGTCCAGCCCCTTCATCGTGGGGTCGTAGAAGGCCTCGCCAAAGGTGCGCGCGGCCTCGATGAACCGGTGGTCGCGCCATGCCTGGCGATCGACGGGCGTGACGGCTGCAAACTCCACGGCCTTGGCCTCGCCACCGGCGGGCGGGGCCGTGCTGGCGCGGCCCGCGTTCAGCACCACCACCTTGTCGCCCGTGAGCGACATCTGCACGGCTCGGCCCCCCGCGGCCACCTTCTTCTGGTCGCTGCCGTCCCACTTCACGCTGAGCACGGCCGGAGCCCCGTCGTTGCCGCTGAAGACGATCCGGTCGCCCGCCGGCGTGATCTGCAGGCCACCCTCGGAACCTGCGAGTTTGGTCAGCCGACGCACGCGCAGGTAGGCGTCATCCAGTCGATAGGCGGGGCTGGCGTCCGGAGCGGGCTTCTCCTCCTTGGTGTCGTCGTCCTTCTTGCCCTCGTCCTTCTTCTTCTCGGGCTTGGCGTTGGGACCGGGCAGCGGCTTTCGCTTCTTGGCGGCCTCGCCGGCGTCCTTGAAATAGGCCTCGGTCTCGGCGGGCGTGAGCGCCTCCACCAAGGGATCCAGCGCCACCACCCACACGTCGGACTCGTTCTCCACGCGGTCCGAGAGGAAGGCCATCAGCTTGCCGTCGGCGCTGAAACGTGGCGAGCGGTCGTTGTCAGGATGTCGCGTCAGGTTCACCGGTGGCGTGGAGCCGTCCACCGGCGCCAGCCAGACGTCGCGGTTGAAGTCACGGTCATCCTGCGAGAAGGCGAGCCAGCGCGCATCCGGGCTCCAGGACCAGTCGATGGACTGGTCCCATCCGTGGCGGAACACGCGCTCGGTGCCCGTGGCGCGGTCGAGCAGCACCAGGTCACCCACTCGGCGAAAGGCCAGCGTCTTGCCATCCGGGCTCTCGTCGGGCTGTCGCTCGGAGGCGGCGGTCTGCACCACCGGACGGATCTCGAAGGTCACGGCCTCGGCCCACCGTGACGGATCGAGCCGCGGATCGGGCTTGGCCTGGGCGGGCGCGGGCTCCGGCGTGGCTTCCGGCACCGGTGCCGCATCCGGGGTCACATCCGGGGTCACATCCGTCGACTTGGTCGCGTCCACAGGCTCCGTGGTCGTCTCGGTCGGCTGCGGATCGGGTTCCACGGCGGGCTCCGGCACGGCGGGGGGCGTTGGCGGCTGCATGGAGGCCTTGGCCTCCTTGCGGATCTCGCTGCGCGTGCGAGCGACCACCGCCTCCATGATGTCGTCCTGGCCCTGCGCATCGCTCACAAAGTAGAGGCGCGTGCCATCGGCGCTCCAGGCGATCTCGCGCTCCGTGAAGGGCGGATGGGTCACGCGCACGCTGGGAGACTTGTCGTCCATGGCGCGCACGTACACGTCGCCCCAGGCCACGAACGCCATGGTCTTGCCGTCGGGGCTCAGCTGCGCCTCGGTCACCTCGCCGTTCACCGTCTTCATGTCCACCGGATCGGGGCCGTCGCCGGCGGCGGTCACCGCCAGCGGCTGGGGTGCGGCGCCCGGACTGCGCAGATCCAGCCGGTAGAGCCTGTCCCAGCAGGTCAGGAACACCGTGGCACCGTCGGCACTGACCGAGTAGCCGGTGACGTCGTCGGGAAGCTCAGTCAGCCGTGTGCCGGCGGACTGCGGCTCCGCGTCCAGCAAGCGTCGATAGAGGCTCACGGGGCCATCGCGGTCCGACAGGTACAGGAACGCGTCCTCGCCCAGCCATTGGGGCTGGCCATCGTTGCCCGCCCAGCTGGTCAGCCTTTGAAAGGCCTGCTCCACGGGCACGCCAGGCGTGAACATCCAGACGTCACGGGCGTCGGGACCCCGGTAGCCGCGACGCAGCCACGAACTGCCCCCGCGGTCGAACAGCAGGCGACCATCCTTGGCCGCCACCGGCTGGCTTCCAAAGGCGTCGTGCACACGTTCCAGCACGCCGCCGGCCAGCGGCACGCGGTAGGGCCGGGGCGCGCGGTACAGGTCACCCTCCCGCATGGAGTCGGCCGTCACCCAAAGGGCACCATCCTTGGCCACCTGCACGCCGCCAAGCGACACGGACGCGTCGCCAAAGGTGAGCTGCCGTGGTTCGCCGCCGGCCGCAGGCATGACCCAGAGGTTGCGCGGTCCTTCGCGACCGCTCTCAAAGACCAGCGCCGTCCCATCGGGGGTGAAGCAGCTGCGGGACTCGTCGGCCGGATTGGTGGTGAGCCGCACCGCCTCGCCGCCGGCCGCGGGCACGCGCCACAGGTCGCCATGCCAGCTGAAGACCACGCTGGAGCCGTCGGGGCTTGCGGCGGGGTAGCGAGGAAGCCGGACCTGCGAGGGGTCGGCGGCCAGGGCGAGAAACAGCGACAGGACGGCCGTTGGCATGCGGGAATCTCCTTGGCAAGTCTGGTTTCACAAAAGGGTACTTGGACGCGTAGAAGAGGTCGGCCTGGAACGTCGATCCAGCACCGAGATTCTTGCCGTTTCTGGAGCCAGATCCCATGTTCCATCCATCAACACAAAGGGGCCCGCAGCGGCCCGGAGGGAGGCAGAGGCATGGATTCGCATGACGTGAACGCAAGGAGTGAGGGAAGGGCGCCGGCCACGCGGTTCGAGCACCTGCGCGGCCTTCTTCGCCGCATGGATTCCACCGTGGACAGCACGCGCGACCGGCGGCTGGGCCGCGTCATGGTGGAGCCGTCGCCAGTGCCCGCAGCCCTGCCGTTTCCCAAGGCCGCGGCGGCTTCCGGGAGCGGCAAGCCGCGAGCGGTGGCCAAGAGCCTTTCGGACTTCGAGGCGGCGTTCGCCCGCCTGACCGAGCGACAGGCCGGCTGAGCCGCCTGCGCATGGTCCCTGGATCCAGGTCGGCGAGTCGGATCGCGACGGCAGCAGCGGATACATTCCGCTCCCCATGCGCCCCGACTCGCTGACCTTCCTGAGGACGCTTCTTGACACCCCCAGCCCGAGTGGATTCGAGCGAGCCGGCCAGCAGGTCTGGCTGAGTTACGTGCGACCGTTCGCCGACATGGTGTGGAACGACGCCTACGGCAACTGCTTCGCCAGCGTGGAGCCCACGGGCGGCAAGCCGGGCCAGAAGCCCTTCACCGTGGCGCTGTGCGGACATGCCGACGAGATCGGCCTGATGGTGAATCACTTCGACTCCAACGGCTACGTCTACTGCCGATCGATCGGCGGCATCGACGCCGGCAGCATCGTGGGCAAGCGCGTGCAGTTCACCAGCAGCGTGCCGGGGGCCAGGAATCCGGTGCTGGGCCTGATCGGCGCCACCGCGATCCACCTGCAGGACAAGAGCAACGAGGGCAAGGTGCGCAAGCTGCACGAGCTCTACGTGGACATCGGTGCCAAGGATCAGGCCGCGGCCCAGGCCATGCTGAACATTGGCGACGCGGGCGTGTTCCTGGACGGCAGCATGCTCATGGGCGACGGGCTGATCGTGGCGCGTGGGCTGGACAACCGCATCGGCACCTTCGCCGCGGCCGAGGGCCTGCGGCTGGCGGCGGAGCGGCGGCAGGACCTGAAGGTGCGCGTGGTGGCCGTGAGCACGGTGCAGGAGGAGGTGGGCCTGCATGGCGCCGCCATGGTGGCCGAGGCCCTGCATCCCGACGTGGCCCTGGTGACGGACGTGGGCCACGCCACGGACAGCCCGGGCATCAACCATGCGCAGCATGGGCACTTCAAGCTGGGCGGTGGCCCCAAGATCAGCGTGGGCGGGGCCATGCAGCCCGAGGTGGTGCAGCGGCTCTTTGACGTGGCCAAGGAGCGCGAGATTCCCGTGCAGCGGGTGGCCGCGCCCGGCCGCAGCGGCACCGACACCGACGCCATCTTCCTGAAGCGTGGCGGCATCCCCAGCGGGCTGGTGAGCCTGCCGATCCGCTACATGCACACCACGGTGGAGATGACCGCGTTGAAGGACCTGGAGCAGATCGGCGAGATCTTCGCCGGTTTCTGTCTGGGCCTGAAGGGCAACGAGTCCTTCGTTCCGGCTCTCTAGAGCCGGGATCGCCCCCGAATAGACTTTCGCCCCATGCTCCGATTCGTCCGCGAGGCGCTTCGCGACATCCACCACACCGGCAGCGTCTGGCCCAGCAGTCCGGCGCTGGCCAGGGCCATGACGCGCGGCATGACGGCGTTGCGCGGGCCGCGGCGCATCCTGGAGGTGGGTCCGGGCACGGGCCCGTTCACCGAGCGCATCCTGAAGCAGCTGCGGCGGCATGACCGGTTCGACCTGGTGGAGATGAACGAGGCCTTCTGCAAGGACCTGGAGAAGCGGCTGCTGCAGCCGTTCCGCCGTCGGCGCGGCGACATCCACGTCGCGCTGCACCGGGCGCCCATCCAGGAGGCGTTGCTCGAGGGCGGCTACGACCTGATCGTGTGCGGACTGCCGTTCAACAACTTTCCGCCCTCGCTGGTGCGATCGATCTTCCGGCGCATGCTGGCGCTGCTGCGCGAGGGAGGCGAGCTGGCGTACTTCGAGTACGCCGGCGTGCGCACCCTGAAGTCGCCGCTGGTGGGCGAGACGGGCCGTCGCAAGCTGCGGGGGATCGGCCATGTGGGAGCCAGCCTTCGGCGCCGCTACGGCGGGCGCCGCGAGCTGGTGCTTGGCAACATTCCTCCGGCCCTGGCCACCCACCTCTGCAAGAAGGCGGGTCCCAGAACGGCGCGGGCGCCCCGACGCAAGCGCGGCCGGGTGGCCCGCGTCAAGGCCGCCTGATCCATGGCCCGGATCAACGAGCACTTCCTGAAGCTGGCCGCGGGGTACTTCTTTCCGGAGATCGGCCGGCGGGTGAACGCGTTCATGGCGGAGCGGCCTGACTTGGCGGGGCGGATCATCCGCTGCGGCGTGGGTGATGTCACCGAGCCGTTGCCGGAGGTGGCCGTGCGGGCGCTGCACGAGGGCGCCGACGACCTGGCCACGCGCGAGCGATTCCAGGGCTACGGACCGGCCACCGGCCACGAGTTCGTGCGCAAGGCCATCGCGCAGGTGGACTACCGCGACCGCGGCGTGCAGGTGGCGGACGACGAGATCTTCCTGTCGGACGGAAGCAAGCCCGACGCCAGCAACCTGCTGGAGATCCTGGGCACGGGCAACCGCATCGCGGTGCAGGACCCGGTGTATCCGGTGTGCGTGGACACCAACGTGATGGCGGGCAACACCGGCGTCGCCATGGAGGGCGGGCGCTACGAAGGCATCACCTATCTCGAAGGCACTCCAGAGAATGGGTTCGCGCCATCGCCGCCCACGGAGCGTCTTGACGTGGTGTACCTGTGCTTTCCGAACAACCCGACGGGCGCGGTGATCTCGCGCGAGGCGCTGAAGGCGTGGGTGGACTGGGCGCGCGCACACGACACCTTGATCCTGTTTGACGCGGCGTACGAGGCGTACGTTCGTGATCCGGCGGTGCCGCGCAGCGTGTACGAGGTGCCGGGCGCGCGCGAAAGCGCGATCGAGTTCCGCAGCTTCTCAAAGAACGGCGGCTTCACGGGCGTGCGGTGTGGCTACACCGTGGTGCCCAAGGAACTCACCGGCAGCACGGCGGACGGACGCCGTGTGCCGCTGCACGACCTGTGGGTGCGTCGGTGGAGCACCTGCAGCAACAGCGTGAGCTGGCCGGTGCAGAAGGCCGCGGCGGCGCTATGCACGCCCGAAGGGCAGCGCCAGATGCGCGCGCTGACCGACTTCTATCTGGACAACGCGCGCATCCTGCGTGGGGCAGCGCATGCACTTGGCCTGCGGTGCTGGGGCGGTGACAATGCGCCGTATGTGTGGATCAAGTGCCCGGATGGCCTGCGCAGCTGGGACGCGTTCGATCGCCTGCTGCGTGAGGCGCAGCTGGTGTGCACGCCGGGAGCGGGCTTTGGCCGCTGCGGCGAGGGATTCATCCGTGTGAGCGCGTTCAACAGTCGCGTGAACGTGCAGGAGGCGGGGCGGAGGTTGGCAGCGCTGATGGGGTGACACCGCCGCCGCGTCCCGCATCGGCCGCGGCGCATCCCGTATTGATCGCTCCGCGTCCAGCGTTGGCCGCTGCCCGTCCCGTATTGGCCGCTCCGCACCCAGCCTGACCCGCACGCGGCCGCCTCGGCTCCGCTTCGCATGCGCCTCGGCTTAGCGCTTCTCGCTCCGCTCGGCATGGGCAATCCTGCTTGGGTG
>Ga0169931_10008146_pt1 | contig 15356 bp, 13 predicted proteins | sample Kivu_15m_20L_FD_129675 | JGI IMG/M metagenome (GOLD analysis project Ga0169931, IMG submission 129675) | Freshwater microbial communities from Lake Kivu, Western Province, Rwanda to study Microbial Dark Matter (Phase II) - Kivu_15m_20L... | ecosystem: Environmental > Aquatic > Freshwater > Lake... | reverse complement strand
CTTCCTCATTGGAGGCATGCGGCTGGTGCTTAGCGCGTTTTTCCTCGTCCTCCAGTTCCATGAGCAGGCGCACATGCGGTTCGGGGCGCGTGGTGCGGCGCCAGATGAGCCAGGCCCACACCGCGAAGGCGCCCACGAGGAACAGCAGCGTGCCCAGCGTGAAAAGCACGAACCAGTCCGACGCCTCCACCCACTCATGCGGAATGCCGGGCGCGTTTTCGGGACGCGCGGGAAAGGCGGGCGGCGCTTGCATGACGGCTCAGGCTTCGTTGAAGACGAGACGCATCGGGATCATCTTGGAGAACTGGAACCCGTGCTGCTGGAAGAACGATTGTGAGTCCGCGCTGATGCGATCTGTGAGCAGCGTGATGCGTTTGAAGCGCTTTTCCTTCGCAAACTCGATCGCGTGGTCGAGAAGACGGCCGCCGTAGCCCTGGCGGCGATGCTGCGGATGCACGATCACATCCTCCATGATGAGCACCAGCCCGCCTTCCGCCGTGCTGATGGTGAAAAGCAGGTTCACCATGCCGATGACCTTGTGATCTGTGCGCAGCACGAAGATGCGGCCGCGGTTCGGCTGCTCCAGGATGAGCCGAAGGCCGTGCTCCTGCTTCGAGCGGTCCGGCTTGAAATCCTCTTCCTCGCTGAACAACGCGACGAGCAGTTCCACGAGTTGTGGAAGATCTTCGATGGTGGCCGGTTCGATGTGCGGCTCGGTGTCGGTGGCAGACATGGGCCGACTATTAGACGGGTGCGCGGACAAAGGCAATGCGGACGATGCGGCGATGGTGAACGGCCTTCTTCAAACCCCAGGACACAAAGGAAGGCTCCGTCGGCGTTAAACTTGGCGAAACTGTTGTCTTTGACGGTGGTTTCCTTTCCCGCATCCCAACCACACACTCGCATGAAACCCAGAATCAACTCCCTGGCCTTGCTTTGCGGCGTTTTCGCCCTCGGCATCGCTTCAATGCCTGCTCAAGAATCCCTGCCTGCGGACAAGCCTGCTGCCGAAAAGCCCCGTGCTGACACACCGCCTCCGCCTGAACGTCGTCGTGACGCTGAGCCTCAGCGCGAACAGCCGCGTGCTGATCAACCACGGCGTGATGCGGAACGTCCGCAAAATGGTCCGCCACGTGCTGAGAACTCGCGCGAACCACAGCGCCGTCCGCAGATGGAGGGGCAGCCAAATCCACGCGATGGCGGACGCGGGCCTGCCAACCCGCCGCGTGATGAGAATCGTGGCCGAGAGGATCACTCACCCGAGGAAGGTTTCCGTCGTCCACCGATGGAACAGGGACGCGATGGCAGGGAGCCGCAGCGTCATAGTCCGCCGCCTGACGCCCAAGAACGCCGTGGTCCATCGGGACCGCCGCACATGGGAGATCGAGGCCCGCAGGCATTTCACCCGCCGCAGGGGCCCCGTGGTCCGGAAGACCGTGGCCAGCGTGGTGGTTTTCAATCACCACGCTTCCAGCAGCGCGGTCAGCAGCCCTTCGCGCAACGCGGATCATTCGGAGCGCCGCGTGGTCACGAGATGTGGCGTGGCGGTCCGCGCGGTCCGCAAAACTTCGGCCATCCAGGCCATGGGGGCAGGTTTGGCGGCCGCAACGGTCCTCAACCGCACTTCCAACGTGGTCCGCACGGTCAACGCGGCCCAGGTCCGCAGCAGTTTGGATCGCGTGACGGTGGTCGTGGTGCTGGTGGCCCACCACGCTTTGAGGGTCCCATGAATCAACACCCGCGAGACATGCACCGAGGTGGCGATGAGCGTGGTTTTGCACCTCCCTCGCAACGTCGTGGGCCTGAAGGGCAAGGGCCGCGTGGTCCGCAGTCGCCGCCGATGGATCGCGGTCGCGGCCCTGCGCCCCAACCTTCCGCTCCGCGTGAAGGTGAGCACGATCGCAGAGGTCCGCCCCCGGATCGTGCTGCTTGAGCGTGATGGATGAGGTTGCTCAACGGCGGTCTGGAGATTTCGGGCCGCCTTTTTCATGTCGTGATGGTTTCATTCGTGTCTCGTTGGTTGTGTTTCTGAAAAAGAACTCCATCATCGCGCTCGAACCCGCCGCATGAGCCTGTTGAAGAAGCCTGCCAACTTTTCGTCCGCGAAGCAGAACTCTGCGGGCGACGGGCATGATCCTGCGGCGCTGCCGTGGTGGTCGCCGAAACGCTGGGAGCCTCTGCTGAATGGCCAGCCCCCCGTTTCCGCCGCCTCCGCAGCCACGGCGAACGCCATGCTGCCGGTCTTGATCGAAGTCTTCGCCGCGTTCAGCAAACTGGACGGCAACATTGAAGAGGAGGAAGTCGAGTCTAGCCTCGGCTACCTGCGTTACGACTATCCCGAGGCGATCTACGCCGACATGCGCCGTCTTTATTTCGAGGCGTTGCAGCAGCCGCAGGATCTCACGCAGCGCGCGAAGGAACTCGGCCAGAAACTCACCCAGGAGCAAAAAGTCCTCCTCGGTGTGCAGCTTTACCTCCTCATCTCCCGTGCGCAGCAGAATCAGCGGCAGATGGTGGAGTTCTACCTCTTCATGACGAACCTGGGCATCGCCGCGCAGGCCATCGACATCGTTTATCAGCTCAACGCGGGCGACAAACCGCCTGAAGAGGGCTTCTCCACGAAAGGCGGCCAGCCGCTCGACACGCTGCGCATCGGTTCCGCGAAGAACTGCGACGTGCTGTTGCGCTCGCTCTCGGCGGACTGCTCGGTGGTGGCGTTTCGTTTTCAGAACCTCGTGCTGCTGAAGAACACCGGCGGCATCTCCATCCTCGTGCGCAGCCGCCGCCAGCCACCGGGTGAATTCTCGCGCCTTTATCCCGGTGAGCGCGTGGTGCTGGAGGACGTCACGCTCGACTACAACGACCTCATCTCCTACTTCAACGCCAAGAAGACACTCTCCGGCACGCAGATCTACCTCACGCTGACGGAGAGCGGCAGCGCGGAGATCGCCCCGCAGCGCACGCGCGGTACGAATCTGCGCCTCAGCTTCGGCCTCGGTGTCACCGTGGAGGCGTTGCGCACGACGAAGGCCACGCTCAATGGCGTCGTTTTGAGCAGCGGCACGATTGTCGAGGCCAGCATCGAGGACAGCATCATCGCGCATGGAGAGGTGGAGATCGCGCTGCGTGATCTGCGCGTGCGTGCGCAGGAGTTCGGCGGACAGTTCCGTCTCGAAGGCAGCCGGAACACTTATCTTGTCTCCAACAAGCCCGAATTGCTCGAAGAAGGGGACATCCTGCTCTCTGAGGACACCGACGGCGAAATTCTGCTGCGCATCGAGTGCAACTACGCGCAAAAGACTGGCGTGCTGGAGGTCCTCCGTTCGTCACGGCCGCTCTACATCGGGCTCATCCCGGTGCGTGACAGGATCAATCTCAATGATGGCGACACCATCACGCTCGGGGAAGGGCAGTATCTGCGCTGCCACTTCGCCGACCGAATCATCGAGGAGGAGCGCAACACGATCCGCCAGATTGAGGTGCGCGAGCTTTCGCATCGCTTCGACGGGCGCGACACCGCGCAGGACGGCGTGAGTTTCATCGCCCGTCGTGGCGAGATGATTTGCGTCATGGGACCAAGCGGTTGCGGCAAAAGCACGCTGCTGCGCATTCTTGGCGGCCAATTGAAGCCGAAAGGTGGCGAGGTGCTGATGAACGGCCTGGCCCTCTACGAAAATCGGCACAACCTCACGCCCTACATCGCCTATATCCCGCAGGAGGACGCTTTTGATCCGCTCCTGAAGGTGCAGGAAAACCTCGACTTCTCCGTCGCGGTCCGCTGTCCGCACTTGAAAACCGAGGAACGTCGCAAACGTGTGGATGCGAAGCTCGCGGAACTCGGTCTCGCGGATCTGCGTGGACGACTCGCCGGCACGCCACAGCAGAAATTCCTCAGCGGTGGTGAGCGCAAGCGTCTCAACGCCGGCCTCGACATGATCGGCATCTCCGACGTGTATTTGTTCGACGAGCCGACCTCTGGCCTCTCATCGAAAGACAGCGAGCATGTGCTGGAAATCATCCGCAGCCTCGCCCGCAACAAAATCGTCATCACCTCGATCCATCAGCCGAGTTCGAAGCTGCTCGCCATGTTCGACAAGGCCCTGCTGCTCGACAAAGGCGGCAAGATGGCCTACTTCGGCACGCCGCAGGGCATGATCGAGTACTTCTGGCAGGTGTACAATGCCGAGACCGGTCACTCGGAGGAGGCGGGCGCAAAACCGCCAGACAATCTCACGCCTGACTTCGTCTTCGACGTGCTCGAAACGCCGCTGCGCGACATCAGCGGCGACATCATCCAGGAACGCAGTGCGGACGGCCATCTCGTGGCCGCGCGGCGTTTCCCACCGAATTTCTGGCGCGATTCTTATCAGCGTCATCTCATCATGGAGAGCATGGCCAAGCAGAAGGCCGCGCCAGGCAGCACCAGTCTCATCGCTAGGCCGAAAAAGGATGACAGCCACAGCGCCAGTCGCATGCGCAGCGTGCCGAAGCCGCCGAAGCACACGTTTCGTGAGGAAGGCATCCTGTTTGCCACGCTGCTGAAGCGCGCCTTCCTCTGCAAGCTGCGCAACCGCACGAACCTCCTCACCACGCTGCTCGAGGCGCCGCTGCTCGCCTATCTGATCTCCAGCGTGTTGAAGTATTCCGAGGAGGCGAACTACACCTTTGCCACCGCCTTCCACATCCCGACGTATCTCTTCATGAGCCTCGTCGTGGCCATGTTCCTCGGCCTCACCAACAGCGCCGACGAAATCATCCGCGACCGACACACGCTCAGTCGTGAGCGCAATCACAACCTGCGCACCTTTTACTACCTCAGCGGCAAGGTCATCTCCCTCTCCACCTTCGCGCTCGTCCAGTGTGTGATCTACCTGATGATCGGGAACTGGGTTCTTGAGATCCGGGACATGTTCATGATCCATCTGTGGTGGATGTTCCTCACCTCGCTCACCGGCGTGTGCCTCGGTCTGTTTATCTCCAGCATCGTGAGTGACAATCGCACTGCGGTGAATGCCATTCCGCTCATTTTGATCCCGCAGATCATCCTTGGCGGTGCTTTGATCAAATATGAGGAGATGAACAAGAATCTCGATCTTGTTTATTCCGTGGGCCGCTGGCTCAAAAAGGCCGGAAACGACGAGGATGCCGCCAGCAAGCTCAAGGTGCCCTTCATCTGCCAGTTCATGCCTCTCCGCTGGTCCTACGAGGGCGTCATCATCTCGCAGTCTAAGCTCAATCCGCTCACGCGGAACCAGGATTTCCTCGACGAGCGCATCCAGTCACTTCTTCCACCGCCGGGTTCGGACATGTCTGATCTCCAACGTCACGAGCTGGAGCTCACCAAACAGTCGCTTGCCGTCGTTTCCGGTCTCTATGCCGAAAATCCGCGAGAAATCTCCAAAAGACTCGGTTCCATTCGCGATGCCGTGCTCAGCGGACGTGTGGAGTCCCCGATGCTCGAAGGTCTGCTGCAGCAGAACGATGGCGTGAGCGCCGAAGAGATCTATGTGAACCGCAAGGTGCTGGATCTCGTCACCAAGGCCGAGATGGAGCGCGAGGACTATCGCCGCAAAACCAGCCCGAACGTCTTCTTCGGCACGCGGAAAACCTATCTCGGCACGAAATACAACACGCTTTGGATCAACAGCATCGTGATCCTCTTCACGCTGGCTCTCATCATCACCGCCGTGGAGATCAGTCTGCGCCGTCAGCTCACCAAGGTGTGATCAATCCTTTGCGGTGTCTGCCTGTTCCTCCCAGCGCGCCAGCAGCCAGAGCACGTCGGAAAGCCGGTTCAAAAAGCGGATGACTTCCGCGTTTGGCACCTCGTCGGGTGTGCCATGCAGATCGATGACGACGCGTTCGGCACGGCGGCAGGCCACTCGGGACAGATCGGCGTGCGCGCCGCTCATCACACCGGCCTCGCCGGGCAGTGCCCAGCCTTTGAACTTCAACGCGCCTCCGGCTTCGAGTTTCGCCACCCGCTCGTCGAGCCAGAGGACATTTTGTTCAGTGATGCGGTCAGGATGCGTTTCGATGTAGCGCTGTTCCTCGCCGGGCGGCGTGGCAAGTTCACCCATCAAGCCGATGAGCCAGCGCTGCACCTGCGGAACGATTTGTTGTGTCTCCTTGCGAAGTGCGCTGATGCGCAGCGGGCCAAGCGCGGCGTTCAACTCGTCCACCGCTCCGAGAGCGTGAACACGGGGATGTGATTTGGCCAAACGGCAGCCGAACAGCAGGTCGGTTTGCCCTTGGTCTCCTTTGCGGGTGGCGATGGACATGAGTGCGAGGTGATGGACGGTTGTTTACGCACAGGATCACTCGTCTGGCTGCGTGTTTGACGAATTTTCCGTCACAGGCGGTTGGATGGCGGGGAGGTGGGTGGTTGTGCCTTTCCTCCAGGCGCGCATCGTCCATCCAAACAACAGCACCAGCAAGAGGATGGCGGCGAGACGGGCGGAACGCGACGGGAGCATGATCAGCCTTGTTGCTTGTCACGGTTCATGAGCCGGCTCGCGCGATCGAGTGTGCGGCGTTCTTCGTCTGTCAGGCTGCTCATGCCCCCGATGCTGATTTTCTCGAGGATCGGGTTCACCTCTTCCTCGATCAGCACTTCGAGTGGTGCTGCGACTGTCGGGCTCGTTTCAGGCTTCTCCAAGTCGACATGCGGGCGCAGCAGCCGCCTTGCCCGTGCCATTTCCGGTTTGCGCAGGCGCAGGTCCTGCTGCGGTTGCCACAGGCTGGCATACGTCATCGGTCTGCCGCCATAGCCGAGACTGCGCGCATAAAACCACCCGGCCACCGCGCCGCCGAGATGGGCGAAGTAGGCGATTTGCATGCCCTCCGGTAGCAATCCTGAAAAAAGCCCTGCCACTCCCAGGACGAGTTGGACGATAAAAAAGCCCTTCGCCAGCGTCCACATCCGCAGGTGGACCGGGATGATGAAGTAGATGAGGGCTGTGACCTCCTCGGCCGGCAGCACCACCGCCAGCGCCATCAGCAGGCCGAAGGCGGAGGCTGAGGCACCGATGAGGGGCGTGACGGTGTCGCCGTGAGCCCAGCCGTTGACCATCATTTCCGAAGCCGCGCCCATGATTGAGGATAGCAGGTAGATTGCGATGAAATGGCGGCCGCCCAAGTGCTTCTGCACGCCCTGCCCGGCGAATCCCAGCAGCAACAGGTTCAGCAGCAGATGCCAGAGGTCGCCATGCACGAAAGAATGGCTGAACAGCGTCCAAACCTGGCCGCGAGCCAGCGCATCGACGCTGATGCCTCCAAACGGATAAAAAACACCCTTCCAGGTCTGCCCGAAGAATTGAAAACCATGCTGAATCACGAACACCGCGACATTGAGCGCGACTACGGCCTGAAACGCCGTGGGCCCGCGCAGCATGCCGCGCGGTGTCTCGCGCATGTAATCGCGTTCTGACAGCCCCATGGCGGAAATGTGCGTCTCCATCCGGGCTTGGCGAGGTTTTTTTCGCCGCGTCGGTGACAACGGGGCCAGTTTTGCTTATGCTCGGCCCTGCCGTATGAACACTGAAAGCAACAACCTTCTGGACGCCGTCTCCAAAAGCGCCGCGCATGACGCCGCCGACCTTCTGGAGCAAGCCTCCGGCGAGGAGGCGGCCAGAGTCCTTCAGCAGCTCAATCCTCTCGTTGCCCAGCAGGTGATGGAAGAGATGGAGGACGCGCCCCGAACTGCCGCACTGCATTTCATTCCTTTGGAAAAGACCCGCCAGTGGCAGGCCAACCGCGAGTATCCCGAAGACAGTGTCGGTTGGCTCATGGAGGCGCCTGTCGCGGTCTTTCGCCCAACGCTGAGCGTCGGTGAGACGATCGAGGAGTTGCGCGGGCTAACCCGAACGGCGTTTGTCACCTATGGTTATGTTACCGACGACTCAAACAAGCTCCTCGGCGTCCTCGTGATGCGCGACCTCATGCTCGCCGACAGACGGGCCAAGTTGAAGGAGGTGATGTACATCAATGTCTTCACCCTGCGGCCAGACATGCAATTGCCCGATGCGATGAAGGCGTGCGTGGGCCAGCACTATCCGGTCTATCCCGTCTGCGATAAGGATGGCCGCCTGCTCGGTCTCGTGCGCGGCCAGAGCCTCTTTGAGGCGCGTGCCATCGAGATCAGCGCCCAGGTCGGCACCATGGTCGGTGTGGAAAAGGAAGAACGCCTCTCCACGCCGCTCGTGCGCAGCCTCCGCTTCCGCCATCCGTGGTTGCAGATCAATTTGTTGACCTGCTTCGTTGCCGCGGCCGTCGTTGGCGTTTTTCAGGGCACGCTCGATCGCCTCGTGCTCCTTGCAGTCTTTCTGCCCGTGCTCGCCGGACAATCAGGCAACACCGGCTGTCAGGCGCTCGCCGTGGCACTGCGTGGCATGACCCTCGGAGATTTGAAAACGGGCGAGGAGCGCAAGCTCGTCGTGAAAGAAGGCCTGCTCGGCTTGCTCAATGGCATGCTTGTTGGCGTCTCCGCCGGAGTCGGCATGTTTGTTTACGCGCGTATGAACGACAATCCCAGCGCTCTCATGCTCGCCGTTGTCGTGTGGATCGCCATGTCGGTCAGTTGTGTCGTCAGCGGCCTCAGTGGAGCTTTGATCCCGCTGCTACTGCGGAAAATCGGCGCTGATCCGGCCACGGCATCCAGCATCTTTCTCACCACCGCCACGGATGTCATCAGCATGGGCACCTTCCTCGGCCTGGCGACCGTTCTGGTGCCATGAGCGGAGTGGTTTGGAGTCGTGATGACTGGCTGGCCCGCATGCAGTCGCATCTGCGACGTGTCGCAGGCCAGGCAGACGCCTTTGTGGAGCGTCGCAGTCGTGGCGCGAAGCATCCCGTGCATGATTTCCTCTTCACGTATTACAGCTTCACCCCCGCGAAGCTCAAACAGTGGCTCCCGCCGCTCGGCGTGAGCCTTGAGGTGATCGCTGCCGATCTGGAAGCCTGCCCATGGATGCAAAGCGACCGCTGTATGCGTGAGAACGGCCTGCTGCGACTCGATGAACGCCGCTTTGGTCTGCGCGAACGTGAATTCGCCGCCTGGGTCGGCACGCTGTGCTCCCGCATCCTCGGCAGGGCAGGGCGCTTCACCTGCTTCGGCCTTCACGAGTGGGCCATGGTCTATCGCCAGCCGGTGGAGGAGATTCGCCATCAAGGCTGGGAACTGCGCCTCTCACCGGAGGAACTCGCCGCCTTTGTCGAGTCGCAACCTGTCTGCTGCTCGCATTACGACGCCTTCCGTTTCTTCACACCGGCAGCTCGGCCGCTCAATGCGCTGCAGCCGGATCTCGATTCACGTCTCGATTTCGAACAATCCGCCTGCCTGCACGCCAACATGGATCTCTACAAATGGTCCTTCAAGCTATGGCCCTGGACAGGCTCTGACCTGATCGGCGAATGCTTCGAACTCGCCCTCGCCGGTCGTGACCTCGACATGCGCGCCAGTCCCTACGACCTCAGCGCCATGGGCTACTTGCCCGTCAAGATTGAAACCACCGAAGGACGAAACCAATACGAGCGCGAGCAGCGTCAACTCGCCGCTCGGGCCACCGCGCTTCGTCAGAAGCTTCTCGATCAGTGTCGGTCGTTGTCTCAGTTGTCACGCTAACTGAATCATCCGCCGCCCCACTTCCTCACGCAGGTTCATCGGGAGGCCTTTGACGGCTTCATGGCATGCCCTGCCCATGGTAGCTTCACCGAAAGCGATCCTGATGGAAAATAACGCGCATGCGCTTTTGCATAGTCCGGTTCAATACCCACGCGCAAACTGGATGTCGAGCGTCTGCATGTAGGTGTGCAGGCCGGCGTCCTGCACAGGCAGGACGATGGCGTCTTCATCGCTTTCGTTGTGGTGGGAGTGCCACCAGCCGGGTGGCGTCACGAAGGCTCCGCCAGCCACCCAGTTCGCGCGGACGGGGTTGATGATGTTGCCATCGCTGTCGAGATCGCGGCCGATCATGGTGTAAACGCCTTCCGTGGCCTTCACGGCGAAATCGAGGGCGATGGAGTTGTGCCGGTGCGCCTTCTGCCTGTTCCGCGCGGGCAGCAGATTGTACAGCGACCACATGGAGTGCGTGAGCGTCTTTGTCTGCGGGCAGTCGGGATTCGCCAGCAGGATACCGTTGCGATTCTTGTCCTTGCCCTCGTTTTCCTTCCGCACTTTCTCCAGTTCCCTCGTGAGCAGTTCACGCGAGAAATAGAGGGGACGAAATCTCGGACTGGTGGGCTTCGCACCGAGAAAATCCATCAGCGGCTGGTCATTCACCCAATAGAACGCGCTGTCCTCGCCCGCGCGATGCCGAATCTCGCCGGTGGCAGGCAGCGCAAACAGGTCGCCCGTCTTCCAGTTTAGCGTTTTGCCGTCGATCACACTGACGCCTGCGCCGCGGATGACATAAAAGACCTGGCTGCTGGCATGGCAGACCGTGGGCAACTCCTCACCCGCGGCGATGTGGATGAAATTCGCCAGCAAGCTGGGCCCGGTGACCGGATAACTCGTTTCGAGCTGCTTCGACAGCTCCAGCGGAATGATGCGCGTCTCGGCGATGTGATGCAGCACCGGCGGAAACGCATCAATCGCGATCCGTGGCATGCGCGGATTCGCCGCGCTGCCGTATTCGAAAAACAGGCCGTGCTTTTCCCATTCGTGATTGCAGGTCGGAGCCGTGTTTGAGGAGGTGGTTGCGTTCATGAGGCTGAAGGGAGATTCGACAAAGAATACGCATTGTTGGGGCGGCAAGGAAAGTGCTTTTGTGTCGGCCCAAGGTGGTGCTGCGGTCGTGCTGAAAACGAGCACTGAGAGCGGGATGCCGTCCTTCAGAGGCGTGGAGACAGAGGCGAGCCTGTCCGAAGTCAATTTTCATCTACGAGAACCTTTTTCGAGGCGATAGTGTGGTTCGCCATCCATGGACGGCATTCATCCGAACCACGCCAATAATTCAAGCTCCTGCCTGGCGTGCGAGAGCACGTTGGCAAGACGCTGGCAGAATGGCGGAGCGACAGACACTCGGCGTTGCGGGTGGAAGCGTCTTGATTAAAACGGGGGTGGTGGAAAACCCCCAGGTGGAGGCGGTGGGCGCATGCCCGGAGGTCCACCGGGTCCTCCGCGGCGACCGCGTCCTGGTGGGCCGAAGCCGCCTGGACCTCCGGGGCCGCGACGTTCAAAGCTGGCGTCGGGTGTGCCGGCGAATTGACGTGGGATGAAGGGGTATTCGTTGGTGAGCACGTAGTAGTAGGTGCCTTTGGGAAACTCGGGTGTGACGCCCTGGCGGCCGTTGCTGGCGTCGAGGTCACCGGAGCCTTCGACGTATATGTAATCCTGTACAAAGGAGCCGTCGTGTTTGCCACCGGGGGAGCCGGCGGGACGCTCGCCCGATTTGATGGCATAGCTCGAGGCGAGCTTCTTCACGCTGCTGCTGGCATCGTTCGCCTCGCTGTAGCCCCAGGGGCCGTAAATGGGGAATCCATCCGCCGCCCAGCCGAGCAGGGTCATCTGCGGCTTGTTGCCACTCAGTTTCTCCAGCATTCCGTTCGGAATGCCGTGGTAGTGATAAGCGCCGTTTGGCTGCACGTGCGCGTTGCTGGAGTCGATGCCGAGATCGATCGCGCCGCCATGCGGTTCATATTGCCAGCCGCTGTTGGGATCGTTCTGCCACCACTCAGCGGCAAAGGGATCGAAGACAACGCCGTTCACCGCGATGCCGAAGGGCTGCATCCTGAAGGGCGAGGGTTTCGGGGCGAGCTTCGGATGCAGCGGCACTTTGTAGTCATAGACCTGCGGCGCGATCGTGTTGGGATTGCGTCGGTTGGGAAATTGTCCCGGCTCATGATCCGGGATGCCATTGGCCTGGATGCGCCGATAGCTGCCATCCGTCGTGATCTTCACCTCGCTCGGCGGCAGGGATGCGGAGGCTGCGAGGCATGCAGATATCAGCACGCAGCCGCAGATGCGGAGCAGCAGGGAAGGGGCGGATGGTCGGCGGGAGGGCTTCATGACGGACGACTTAACCGCATGGCCGGGCGGTTGTTACGCGTTTTCTTGGTTCATGAAGGGTGTTTGCTGCTTGCACGGGCGGGGTGCGTTGGGCTTGATGCGGCGTGCCTTCTCGGAAACCAGCCGCACCAACCACACGCATCCCTGAGGTGGCCGTGCTGGTCGATACTTCACGCTCGTATGGGCGTGACATCGTGCGCGGCATCCGGCGTTACGTGGCGGAGCATGGGCCATGGTCGATCTATCTGGAGCCGCGTGACCTGCGCAGCCAGTTTCCCGCGTGGCTGAAGAATTGGAAGGGCGATGGCATCCTCTCCCGCACCGTGGATGAGACGCTGCTGAGTCATCTCAAGGCGACGAAGCTGCCGGTGGTGGAACTGCGGACGACGGTGCTGAAGCATCCGTTTCCCTACGTCGGCATGGACAACAGTGTCATCAGCACGCGGGTGGCCCAGCACCTGCGTGATCGTGGTTTCCAGCACTTTGCCTGCGTTCTGGATGATTCGGAGAATTTTTTCATCGAGCGCAGCACGCTCTTCACGCAAACCGTCGGCGGGATGGGGTTTGAGTGTCCGGTGTTTCACTCAAAGCATCAAAACTGGGAGCAGCATCAGCGCGATTTGGCCGCATGGCTTCGCGAATTGCCAAAACCCGCCGGGGTTTTCGCGGTGAACGACCAGATGGGATTTTGGGTGCTTGATGCTGCACGGCGTGCGGGCATCGCTGTGCCTGAGGAGGTGGCTGTGGTCGGTGCCGAGAATGACAACATGCTGTGCGAGACGGCTTCACCGCCACTCTCGAGCGTGCGTTTGCGTGGGCAGGCGGTAGGTTATCATGCCGCGAAGCTGCTGGATGAGTGGATGGCGGGAAAGCGGCTGCCGAAGCCCGGCGAAAGGCATCACCATCTGCCGGGTGACATCGTGGTGCGACAATCGAGCGACATCGTGGCCGTGAACGACGCGCGGATCGCTGCGGCCCTGCAATTCATCCGCCAGCATGCCACCGAGCAGATCGACGTGCCGCGAGTCGCACGGGAGGTTGCGCTGTCACGCAGCGCGCTGGAGCGCCGGATGAAGGTGCTCATCGGCCGCAGCCCTGGGGAGGAGATCAACCGGATGCGTTTTGCCGCGGTGGAAAAGCTGCTGGCTCAGACTGATCTCACCTTGGAGGCCATCGCCCTGCGCTGCGGGTTCACGCATCCACAATACATGGCGGAGGCATTTCGGAAGCGGCACGGCGTCACACCGGGCGCGTTTCGACGTCATGCCGCAGGCTGAACGCCCTGCTGACCGTCACGGAGGCGGCGGTCACTCCAAATGCTTGCCGAGCAGGATGTCGAGGTTGCGCTCGACGATCTCGCCCATGCTTTGGCAGGTCTCGAACAGGTGCGTGTTGTGATACTGACCGAGTTCCGAGCGGAGCTGGATGACCTTTTCGAAGGGCTCGACGGCATTGTTTTTCATGCAGCGTAGGAGCGCCATGATGCGGGTGTGCTCGGAGAGGTAGCGGCGGGAAATGAGATTGCGCTCCTCCTCCTGATATTGCTTCATGGTGGGGAAATTCAGGCAGGCGGAGCAGAGCTGGACGACGGGATTGTTCTCCTTGAAGAACTGCGGGAGGTAGAGGCTTTTCCTGCCTTCGTAACTCTGCTGGTCGAAGTCGATGGCGCGGACGCGATACTGCACCTCCTCGAAATCGGGAGTCATGTCGATGACGTAATTGTAGCTGCGCATGTCGCCGAGGAGGCGGATGAAGCATCGCTCGGAGAATTTCACGAATTCCTTGGCCAGACGCACCCGGTTGAGGTCCGGGCGGGTCAGGTAATCACGGATGAAGGCATCGCCCGGAACACCGGCGATGTGCTCCTCCACCAGTGTGCCGCCGCGATGCATGAGGTAGTTGATGCGGTTCGGCGAGAGGAGGTGTTCGAGTTCGAGGCCATACACACGGGAGGCGTCGGCGGTCTTGACGTAAAAATGGTCGTAGTTGTCGTTGTATTGATTCACAACGCGGACGCGGAAGGGGCGGGAGTTTCCAAACTCGCAGTAATCGACGCGCTCCACATACAGGTGCGGCACGGCATGGAAATCGCCGGTGCGGAGCTGCGAGTAGATGCTGGTCAGCTTCGGGTAAATCTCCTGCTGGTATTCGCGGGGATACATGACGCTGCTCCAGTGGGTGGCATTGCCCTCCTTGTCGTAAAGCGGGTAGCTTTCGCTGAAGCTGCGCAGCTCGTCGTAGGTCGTCGGCAGCGAGTAGCAGCGTCCGAACTGGTCGAGGTAGGAGATCAGCTCGTCAGTGACGGGAATGAAGTTCTTGCGCTTGGTGATCTCGTTCATGCTGTTGGCTGTGTCGCACGCGGCGTTCCAGCTTTCAAGATGTCATCTGGCGGGCCGCAAGTTGCGCACCGGCCATGCAGGGGCATGATGGCGCATGCTGATTCCGCTCGATCTGAAGCTCTTCCGCGACCTTGGCCGCATGAAGGGACAGATCTTGGCGGTGAGTCTGGTCATGGCCTGCGGTCTGGCGATGATGATCATGACGCGCAGCATCATTCTGACGCTGGAAGGCACGCGAGACGCTTACTATCAGCGTTACCGGCTGGCGGATGTGTTTGCCTCGTTGAAACGAGCGCCGCTGTCGCTGGCGGAACGCGTCGCCGCCCTGCCGGGAGTCGCTGCGATCGAGACACGGGTGGTGGTGGATGCCACGCTGGATCTTCCAGGCATGACCGAACCGGCTTCCGCACATCTCGTGTCCCTGCCGGAGGACAGGCCGCAGACGCTGAACCAGGTGTTTGTGCGTCAAGGTCGTTTGCCGCTGCCGGACGAGCGTCGTCATGCGGTGGTGAGCGAGTCTTTCGCGGTGGCCAACAAACTGCAAATCGGCGACAGCCTCATCGCGGTGATCAATGGAAGACGTGATACGATTCTCGTCTGCGGCATTGGCCTTTCGCCAGAGTTTGTGTTTGAGGCACGGCCAGGACAAACGCTGCCGGATAACAAGCGCTACGGCGTTTTCTGGATGAACTACCGTGCCGTCGCGGTGCCCTACAACCTCGACGGTGCCTTCAATGACCTCAGTGTCGATCTTTCGCCAGGAGCGCAGGCGGGGCCGGTGATGGCGGAGATCGACCGGTTGCTGGCTGATTACGGCGCGCAGGGAGCCTACACGCGGCAGGATCACAACAGCGCAAAGCGCCTGGATGACGAGTTGCGAGTCGTGCATGCGTTGTCTGTGGCTTATCCCGTCGTTTTCCTCAGCGTCGCGGCATTCATGGTGAACGCGGTGCTCGCGCGGTTGGTGCGTTTGCAAAGGGAGCAGATCGCACAGCTCAAGGCGCTGGGTT
>Ga0169931_10008145_pt1 | contig 15358 bp, 12 predicted proteins | sample Kivu_15m_20L_FD_129675 | JGI IMG/M metagenome (GOLD analysis project Ga0169931, IMG submission 129675) | Freshwater microbial communities from Lake Kivu, Western Province, Rwanda to study Microbial Dark Matter (Phase II) - Kivu_15m_20L... | ecosystem: Environmental > Aquatic > Freshwater > Lake... | reverse complement strand
GGAGAGCCCAAGCCCAATGAAGCTTTATTGAAACACCCTAAAATTATCTGCACTCCGCATATTGGTGCTTCCACTGCTGAAGCACAGGAACGGATTGGTTTGGAGATCGCAGAGATCGTGGCTCAATTGTCAAAGCAATAGGGTCATGGCCAATTTTCTGCCTTTCAGGGGTATCAGAGCGACGGAAGACAAGATGCATTTAGTGGCATCGAGGTCTTTTTTATCCTATACAGAACAGGAGCTTCAGGATAAGTTGATGAACAATCCCTTTACCTTTTTACATGTCATTCAACCCACTCAACAGCGTGAAATTTCAGACAGTGAAAAATTCGAACAGGTAAGAAAAGTTTTTGATGAATTCATTGCCCAAGGAATTTTTGTTCAAGAGGATAGAGAGAGTTTTTATTTATACCGCCAGCGCAAAGACGGGAGGGATTATTTAGGATGGATGGGAGGAATAGCGGTGGAGGATTACCGAAATGGAGTGATCAAGCTGCACGAGCATACCATTGAGCGAAGAGAAAATTTATTTGCTGAATACCTCGCTACCACCGGTATCAATGCTGAGCCGGTATTGATGTTTTCTCGTTTTTCAGAAGCTTTTCGCGATTGGATGAGTAGCTTGCAATCAGGCCTTCCATTGTGTAACTTTTCTACTACCGATAAAGCACAGCATACCATTTGGCGTATTTCCGATGAGGCAAGTAAGGAGAAAGTGAGTGCAGAATTTGCTCATCTCAACGCCATTTACATTGCAGATGGTCATCATCGTTCTGCCTCTAGCGAGCGATTGGAGAAGATGCATCCGGAGTGGCCTGGAACCCATCAGTTTTTGAGTTTTGTGGTGGATGAGTCGAGCATGCAGATCCATCCTTTTCATCGGGCGGTAGTGGAGATGGATATCAGTGCTGATGAGTTATTGACTCAGCTGGATCAAAATTTTGAAAGAGTGGTTTTCGATGGACAGAGCATCCCCAAGGGGTGTTTTGGAGTGGTGATCTCTAATGAGGTGATGGGTTTCCGTTTCAAGGAATCCAATGAGATAGATCCCGACCGCTTATCCAATCAAGTGTTGACCGAAATTCTAGGCATTGAAGATTTGAGAAGAGATAAGCGCATCCGTTTCATTGAAGGCCCTAAAGGATGGAGTTATGTTCAGGAAATGGTGAATCAAGGTAAATATGCATGTGCATTTTTGTTGTCTTCTGTAACCACCACGGAATTGTGTGCTGTAGCGGACCACAATGGTGTGATGCCCCCAAAAAGTACCTATATAGAGCCCAAATTGCGCAGTGGATTGATCATTTATCCCATCAATCATGGCATTTGATTCCAACAAGTATCAATCGATTAAAGTAAGGGTAGGCGAAAGGGTACAGATTGTGCCAGTCACCAAAACCAAGCCTGTATCCGATATTGAGGCCGCTTATGCTGAGGGTGTTAGGGATTTTGGTGAAAATTACGTTCAAGAGTTACGAGATAAGCAGCCTTTGCTTCCTTCAGATGTTCGATGGCATTTTATTGGTCATCTGCAATCCAACAAAGTGAAGTACATCGCCTCGTATGTGCATATGATTCAAAGTGTGGACAGTGCCGCGTTGTTGCAGGAAGTACAAAAGCAAGCCAAAAAGCACAACCGCGTGATTCGGGTATTGTTGCAAGTGCATGTTGCCCAAGAAGAAACCAAGTTTGGTTGGGATACCGATGAGCTGGTCAGTTGGTTGTCCACCAATGAATGGAAGAATTGGGAAAATGTTCTGATTGAAGGAGTGATGGGAATGGCCAGCTTTGTGGAGGATCAAGAGCAAATTAAAAGAGAGTTTGATTTGATTCATGGTTGTTTTAATCGACTGAATAACGAAATTTTCATCCAAACGCCATTGACCACAGTTTCAATGGGGATGAGCGGTGATTGGGAATTGGCAGTGAATCGGGGTTCTACTTTGATCAGGATTGGTTCGGCATTATTTGGAGCTCGGAATTAACGGCTGCTTGTAGATACAAAGTCAGAAAATTTAGAAATTGCTTTCGGAATGGGCTTAATCTCGCAATATGTTGCGAATAGGAGTATTGGGCGTAGGGCATTTAGGTAAAATCCATTTGCGTTGTTTGCAGGATTTGCCAGAACAATTTGAGCTGGTTAGCTTTTTCGATCATCAAATGGCGGCGGCCAAGGAAGGGGTGGAATTAACTGGACTCATGCCGAGTCATAGTGTGGAACATTTGTTGGATCAGGTAGATGCAGTGGTGATTACGGTACCCACATTATCTCATTACAAAATGGCCATTCAGGCGGTACGTCAATTTAAACATGTATTCATTGAGAAGCCAGTTTGTGCCGATATGGAAGAGGCTCGCTCCTTGCTGAAATTGGTGAGAGAGGCCCAAGTGATATGTCAAGTGGGGCATATTGAGCGATTTAATCCCGTGTACACCGCGGCCATTCCGTTTATTTCGAATCCAAGTTTTATTGAATGCAGAAGGCTTATGCCTTCACATCACCGTGGGTTAGATGTTTCGGTGGTATTGGATTTGATGATCCATGACATTGATTTGGTGCTGAAGATTACCGGGGCAAGTGTTCGAAAAATCACCGCCAATGGTAGTTCCGTATTTAGCTCGCTGATTGATATTGCCAACGTGCGTTTGGAAATGGATAATGGAGCTGTCGCTCAGCTTACCGCTTCTCGCATTCACCATGAAGCGGAAAGAAAAATGACCATTTACCAACGTGATCAGTATTTGAAATTGGATTTTTTAAACCATCAATTGGAGCGTGTCGATGCCGCGAGTCAGGCCAATGGGAGATTGGAGGAAATCTCCGTTCGTCCGGTGAATGCCATTCAACAGGAATTGTTGGCCTTTTTCGAAGCGATTCAACAGCAAAAGGAGCCCATTGTCACCCTGGAGGATGGTTTAAAAGCATTGGATATCTCCTTGCAAGCTACGACTTTATCGGAGAGTTCGACGATGGTCAGTGATGAGCGTGTTTTTTCTCCTGATTCAGAGCAATAATGATTGAAGTTTATCGTTTTTGAACCGTCGCGAATTATTTTCGCGTCCTTTCATTGGTATGGTATGAAGCGATTGGTATTATTTTTTAGTTTGATAGTTTTTATTGTTTTGGTTCAAGCCTGCAGAAAGTCTGCTGTCCCGAGTTATCTTTACGTGCCAGCTTTTGATTTTGAAGTTTTGTCTAATCAAGGAACTTCTAGCAATAATTTCACTGAAGTTTGGATGTACAAAGATGAGCAGCCCTTAGGTGTTTTTGCATTGCCCGCTTTGATACCTGTGATACATGAAGGGGATGCTGACATTAAGTTTTTTGCCGGAATCAAGAATAATGGAATTAGCGACACGCGCATACGTTATCCTTTTATCACGGCCTTTGACACCACTTTAAATTTTATTTCAGGTAACACGGACACTATTGTCCCCCATTTTAAGTATGATGACCTTTGTACAATAGAGCAACAAGGATTTGAGAGTGGTAATTTTTTAGTAGAATTAGCAGGGAATGGAGGAGTATTTAGCGCGGTCACTGAAGACAATTTGGTTTTTGAAGGTAATCGATCTGGGATGGGCCTGTTAACCAGCGGCTCAGGTAAAATCTATTTCAAGGATGATACGAATAGAGATTTCACGGGAGGCCAAATGTATTTTTTGGAGATGAACTACAGTTGTAACAACAAAATGTCGGTGGGTTTGTTGGTGACAGAGGCGAGTGGGATTACCAAAGAATTGGCTTTGATTGTTAATCCAACGCAGAGTGCTGATGGCATTCCGATTTGGAAGAAAATTTATGTTGATTTTGGCGCTATTCCTCAGAAGCATTCACAAGCATTGTTTTATGAGTGGTATGTGGAGTCGATCCCAGATGCTCCCAACAAGGCCGTAGAAGTATACTTGGATAATTTGAAATGGGTAAAGTGGCAGTGAGATGAAAGAGGAACGTCAACTATTTAAGTATATTTTTTTCGACGTTGTAACCGCTATAATTTCTTGGACACTTTTTTATTCCTTTAGAAAAGTCAATTGGGAAGGAGTTCAGTTAGATGAGTTGTATTTAATAGCAACCAGAGACGAACACTATCTATTGGGATTTGTTTTTATTCCAGTTTTTTGGTGCACCCTTTATTTTCTGATGGGTCAGTATAAGGGAATTTTTCGTCGCCATAGGGTGAAGGAAGTGGGAGAGGTTTTTTTAGCTACCGCGGTCGGTACTTTGATATTGTTTTTTGTGGTGTTGTTGGATGATTATTTGCCCGATTACAAGGCGTATTATACTTCTTTGTCTTTTCTTTTCATTGTTCATTTGTTTTTTGTTTTGATTACCCGACTGATTTTAACCTCATTTACCGTAAAAAAGATGAACAGTGGGGAATGGGGATTTCCAACCATCATTGTGGGTGGATACGCGAAAGCGAAGTTGATGTATGAAGAAATAACCTCAGGTGGACAAATGAGTGGCTATCAGTTTGTCGGTTTCGTTCGTATCAATGGAAAGGATGATTTGCTGGCGGAGCATATGCCTTTTTTAGGAAAAGTAGAAGATTTGCCAAAACTGATAGTGGAGCACAAGATCAAGGATGTGATTATCGCCGTGGAGAGTTCTGATCATCGGGATTTGGAAAGGGTTTTGAATTTACTGTTAGATTTTGATGTGGACGTAAGCATTATTCCAGACACGTTTGATTTGTTGAGTGGATCCGTTAAAATGACCGCTCTATATGGTGTCCCATTGGTCCGTATTCGCAGAGATTTAATGCCCACTTGGCAGGTGAGTTTAAAACGATTGATGGATGTGGTATTGTCTTTACTAGCGATTATATTGTTAATGCCGGTTTTTTTGATTCTCATGATTTTGGTGAAAAGCAGTTCAGAGGGACCTGTATTTTTTTGGCAAGAGCGAATTGGCAAGCATGGACATCCATTCCGAATGATGAAGTTCAGAACAATGTATTTGGATGCTGAAAAAAATGGACCCCAATTGTCTTCTTCTTTTGATCAACGAATCACTCCCATAGGTCGTTTTTTGCGAAAAAGTAGACTCGATGAAATTCCTCAATTTTGGCATGTGGTGATGGGGGAAATGTCGTTGGTGGGTCCCCGTCCCGAGCGTGCTTTTTACATCGAGAAAATAAAAGAGACGGCGCCGCATGTCAAAAAGTTATTGCGTGTGCGTCCTGGAATCACCTCCTGGGGACAAGTCAAGTATGGGTATGCAGAAAATGTCGAGCAGATGATCCAGCGGCTGAAGTATGATATTTTATATTTGGAAAACATGACCCTCGCCATGGATATTAAAATCCTGTTTTATACGGTGGTTACCGTTTTACGTGGCCGAGGAAAATAGGATTAACGCTTTCTTAGTTCGAAAATCCCGCAACCATAATGACATCCGCAATTGTTTTCGATAATCTGTTCGGTGAGTTTAATGTTCTCTTGTAGATCGCCAGATTCATCCACATAAGAGAATTGAATGAGCTCAAATTTTTCTTGAAAAAGAGTTAGTAGATAGGACAATGAAAAGATCCGGTGAGCATTGAACTCAATTCTTTGAGGTCCAATGGGGGTTGAAAAATAAAAAATACCTCCAGGTTGGAGGATTTTAGTAATGTTCTCAATCGCTTTTATATGTCCGAAATAGTCAATGGGGTCTCCGTATCGGCCTAATCCGAAATGTTCAATGGCGTGCAAAGAGGAAATAGAGTCACAGCAATTCATGAGATCTGATGGCAACTGCATCAAGTCTGCTTGTCGGAAATGAATATTTTTTACTTGGCTAGATATAGATCGGATATCTAAAACCTCAATTTCTCTGAAACATGCAATATGCGCCACAAATCCATCGGTTCGGGATCCAATGTCAATGTGTCGTTTGGGATTAGCGGAATAAATACGACGAGCGACAAGGAGGTCTTGATGAAAATAATGACCTTTCATGGTACCACCTTCGTCTTGGTCTTCATTGAGGATCGGTCTATTTTTCGCGAAAACAAAAGTGTGATCTTGCCCTTGCTGTTCCTTCATTAATTGAAGTTGCTGTTCGAATTTTCTTTTTTTAGTGAAATTCAAATGACGGAATAATTGAGAGAAATCAATTCCATTTTTTCGAAATGTTCGATCTATTCTTCGGGTAATTTTGTGGATCATTTTTCTATTGAATTAGTAGATAAATGGGAATAGTCGAGCGGTATTTTTTTGGTAGTGACGATATTGATCCCCAAATTGTTGTAGTAGCGCATTTTCTTCAATTCGTATTCTATTTTGGAGTGCAATGAAAAAAATAGAAACCACCATCAGCAAACTCCAATAATGATTGAGGGAGAGGCCAAATCCCATCAGAGTGACCATGATTCCGGTGTAAGAAGGATGTCTGAGTTTTTTATAAAGTCCTGTTTGTATCAATTGATGGTCTTTGTGCAAGATGACATCCACCGTAAAGAATTTCCCTAATTGTCGTATCGCAATGAATCGAAAAGTGACTCCGAAAATCATCAAGAGCAAACCCAATTGTGCCCATCTGAAATCCTTAAATATGGGTTGATCAGAATATATGGCCATCAGACAGCCGGTGGTAACGGCTATAAATGCGGTGATCCAAAGCAGCCATTCGGATCCTTGATCTTTTTTTTCTTTTTGGATATTGCCTGATCGAGCAAAACGATTCAGGTAGATTTCTGAGCCAATCCAAATCAGATAAGTTGTACTATAGAACAATAAAATCATGGCTTATTTAACTTCAGCAATGCCCACCCGTTCTCCTAAAGTGGCGGTGGCAATGAATCGTGGATCATGTGTTATTTTTTTCCAACAGTTTAACATGTCACTCGAAAAGTTGATGTCGTCGAACAAAATGATGGAACCGCTTTGCGCATTTTTTAAGACGATTTCCATTTGAGGCAAGACAAATTCACTGGTATGAATGGCGTCTATAAATGCAATGTCTATCTTTTCTTGTGGACTTAGGACTTTATCAATGTTGTCCTCAAAAGTGCCTTTTGTGAGGACGTATTGTGTACTAATCTTCTTTAAATTATCATTCGCGATATTGGCCCAAACCTCATTGGGTTCGAAAGTTAATAATCTGCCGTGATGATTGTGTTTAATTCCGGAAAGAAAATACATTCCGGAAATTCCGAACGCTGTGCCAAACTCTACCACTACTTTCGGTTTTTTAGATTGTACTAAAAAACAAAATGCATTCCCCATGTAGGGTTGTGTCCTTACCGAATCTGGTTTGCGCTGGGCATTGCCTTTTTTGCTTTCATCATAACCCTGCCATAAAGGTTGCGATCCTTGAGCATTGGTGGCAATAGCCGTTTTTTCTATGAGAACACTATCAGGGCAAACGGTAGGGTTTAAAAATTCCCTATCCCAATTTTTACAAATCCAGGCGGAGGGATCTTTTACTTCCCAGGTTAAGGGTATTTTTTTACCTACATAATTGATGAGGTAGGGACGTAGGATTTTTTTAATGGTAGAAAGCATTTCGAGGTCTTTGAGAGTAAAAATACGAAGAACGAAAGTTTTAAGGTTATTAAGTTGTAGAATTCTTGCACGTGTCGCACCTAGAATAGTGATTCAACGAAAATATCCCGCAAGATTCTCTTCGCGGTTGCGAGTTTATACAGCTACAGAATAGATCAAGGTTTATGAATGAAAAGTAGGATCAAGCAAACAATTGCTCCATCACCGTTCGCATTCTCGCCGCATGCATTTTACTGGATCCGGCTGCGGGGCTGGCCTGCGCAGGATAAGCAATGACATCAATATTGGATTTTCGCATCATGCGCATGATGTAGCTCCAAGCTCCCATGTTTTCGGGTTCTTCTTGCGCCCACAAAAGTTGTACTTTTTTACCATAACCTTTTAAGGCCTTTTCCACTGCTTTCTGAGGGAAGGGATACAATTGCTCCAAGCGAATCAATGCCATATCGCTAACGCCTCTTTTCTCTCTTTCTTCCAGCATGTCGTAGTACATTTTTCCTGTGCACAATATCACTTTGCTGACCTTCTTCTTGTCCACACTGTTGTCTTCTATGACCATTTGAAAACTTCCTTTGGCCATCTCCTTGATACTGCTCACCGCTTTGGGATGACGCAATAGTTTTTTAGGAGTAAATACGATCAACGGTTTGCGGAAAGGCTGTTTCACTTGCTTGCGCAAAAGGTGAAAGAAATTGGCGGGAGTGGTTACATCACATACTTGCATATTATGCTCTGCGCACAATTGTAGGAAGCGTTCCATCCGGCCTGAGCTATGCTCTGAGCCTTGTCCTTCATAGCCGTGTGGCAAAAACATCACGATACCATTCATGCTGCCCCACTTATCTTCGGCGGCACTGATGAATTGATCGATCATGATTTGCGCTCCGTTATTGAAATCTCCAAATTGCGCCTCCCAAATGGTAAGACCTTGTGGCGTTCCAAAAGCATATCCGTAATCAAATCCCAACACACCGTATTCACTCAACAGTGAATTATAAATGCGCAACGGTGCTTGTTTTTTATCGAGTAGGTTAAGAGTGATGAACTCTTTTTCTGCATCCTCATCGGTCTTTACCACCGCATGGCGATGAGAGAAAGTGCCGCGCTCTACATCTTGTCCCGATATTCTGACTGGATGCCCTTCGGTGAGAAGAGTTGCATACGCCAGTAGCTCACCCATGGCCCAATCCAACTGATCGTTTTGAATCATGTTCAATCGATCTTCAAATACTTTCTCTGTTTTCCTAAAAAACTTTTCGCCGGAAGGAAGAGTGGAAAGTTTTTTTCCCAATTCAACGAGTTTCTTTTCGGTAACACCGGTATTGGGTGTGGTATCAAAATCTTCTGGAGTAGAGAAGCGAACGTCTTTCCATGTTTCTTCCAAGAAATGTTTGACAAAAGCGCTGCTCTTGGTTTTCGCTTTTTCTAAGCTGGTATCCAAGTGACTTTCGAATTGGATTCGAACGGCCTCTGCTTCTTCATTGGTGATATTTCCTTCTGCTTGCAACTGCTTTAAATACAACTCACGCAAGCTCAAGTGAGAGGCAATATGTTTGTACAAAGAAGGCTGTGTGAATTTAGGTTCGTCCCCTTCATTGTGCCCGTATTTTCTGTATCCTAACAAATCTACAAAGACATCCATGTTGTATTTCTCGCGATACTCCAATGCCCATTGCATGGCGGTAATCACGGCCTCGACATCATCGGCATTCACATGAAATACTGGACACAAAGTAGTTTTTGCTACATCCGTGCAATAAGTAGAAGAACGTCCATCGAGATAGTTGGTGGTGAAGCCCACCTGATTGTTGGTGACAATGTGAATGGTGCCTCCTGTTCTGTATCCATCGAGCAAGGCCATCTGCACAATCTCATAGACGATGCCTTGTCCAGCAATGGCCGCATCTCCATGCACTAGTATAGGTACGATTTTTTTCTCGTCGTTGAGGTAATGGTCGATTTTAGCTCTGGTTAATCCTTCTACCACGGGATTCACTGCTTCCAGGTGAGATGGGTTGGGGCAAAGCGTGACGTGCACATTATTGCCATTCACAGTGATGTCTCTGGAATAACCAAGATGGTATTTGACATCCCCGTCCATGTTGCCTTCAAATTCAACGCCCTCGAATTCACGAAAAACTTCTTCTTGTGGTTTTTCTAAAATGTTGGTCAATACATTCAATCGACCACGGTGGGCCATTCCGATAACAAATTCCTGCACGCCCATTTCAGCGCCTTTTTTCACGATGTAGTCCATAGCAGGCACTACCGCTTCACAACCTTCAACACTGAATCGCTTTTGGCCCACAAACTTCTTATGGATATACTGCTCAAACAAAGAAGCTTTGGAGGTCATCTCAAAGATTTTCTTCTTTTCGTCTTGGGAGTATTTGGGTTTATTGACCGCTTCAATTTTGGATCGCAACCATTCTACCCGCTCTGGTTCTCGGATATACATGAACTCAACTCCAATGCTTTGGCAATAGGAGTTTTCTAAGTGTGCTACGATGTCTTTCAATTTAGCATCGCCCAAACCGATTTCTGTACCGGCATGAAAAGTTTCCTCCATGTCCGCATTGGAAAGGCCGAAATTTTCGATGGAAAGCGTAGGGGAGTATTTCCTTCGCTCTCTCACCGGATTGGTTTTGGTAAACAAATGGCCACGGGTGCGATAGGCATTGATCAAGCTGATGACCTTGAATTCTTTGGATGTCACAGCATTCATACGGCTTCCGTCGGGAAGTACTGGGTAAGACTCGTTTTGGAATTCAAAACCTTCAAAGAATCGTCTCCAAGAAAGGTCTAGACTATTGGGATCTTCCTTGTATTGGTGGTAAAGGGCATCGATGGTTTGGATGTCTACATTACCGATAAATTGGTCCACGCTCATGCTTATCAATTTGCAAATTGGGACCAAATATAAGCAGTTAAAAAAGTGGTTATCCCGATATTTTTTCAGAAAGTTCTAACCATCTTAACTCAAGGGAATTGAGCTCCTCTATTACCGCGGCCAATTCAGCACTGGTGGCCATCAGGGCCTCGTGTTGATCCAAAACGGTTTGGAGTTTGGCTTCTAAAATTCCTTTTTGTTTTTCCAGTTCGGGAAGTCGCTTTTCGATTTGATCCCACTCATATTTTTCTTTAAAGCTGAATTTTTTATTGGTGGAGCTCGAAACAGCCGGTTTTTCGGTTTCTTCAGCCTCTTTGTTCAATCCTTTTTTAGCGCTCTCTTCCTGCGATTGGTGGTCTTTGAATTGTTGATAGGTTCCGATGATGTCTCTTACATTTCCTTGTCCATCAAGTACAAAGAGATGGTCCACCAATTTGTCCAAGAAGTAACGGTCGTGCGAGACGATGATCAGGCAACCGGGATAGGCCATGAGGTATTCTTCCAAGGCGCTCAGGGTAAATACATCGAGATCGTTGGTGGGCTCATCCAAAATCAAGAAATTGGGATTTTTCATGAGGATGAGTAATAATTGCAACCGTTTTTTCTCGCCCCCGCTGAGGGATTCCACCAGCTGGAAGTGCATGGGTTTGGGGAATAAAAAACGTTCCAACATCTGCGCGGCACTGATGGTGCGTCCTTTGGTGAGTGGAATAAATTCTGCGATGTCTCTTACCGCTTCAATCAAACGCTGGCCTTGTTTGAGCTCGCCCATGTTCTGGCGGTAATAGCCCATTACGACGGTATCTCCGATCACTACTTTTCCTCCATCCGGATCCTCATTTAGAGTCATGAGCTTGAGGAGGGTGGTTTTACCGGCACCGTTGGGCCCCACCAATCCTACTTTCTCTCCTGTTTTGAAGACATAGTCCCAACCGTTGAGTACTTTTTTTTCACCCCAATGTTTTTTGACTTTGTGAAATTCTACAATCTTGCTCCCCAAGCGACTCATGTTGATTTCGGGAGACAGCTCTTGGGTTTCAGGACTTCTTTTGACCGATTCCTTTAATTCCTGAAATCGATCCATTCTGCTCTTGCTCTTGACGGTTCGGGCTCGGGGCATTTTGCGCGCCCATTCCAATTCACGGCGAAACAAGTTCATTTGTTTCTCTTGTGAGGCGGCTTCCAATGCCTCGCGTTCCGATTTTTTTTCGAGATAATAAGAGAAATTGCCTTTGTATTTATAGAGTTGACCATTTTCCAATTCCAATATTTCGTCGGTGATATTTTCAAGGAAATAGCGATCATGGGTGATCATGAACAAGGTCATGTGCGAACGTGTAAGGAAATTTTCCAACCATTCAATCATGTCCAAGTCGAGGTGATTGGTTGGCTCATCCAACAACAAAAAATCGGGTTCTTCCACGAGCACACTGGCCAAGGCCACCCGTCGTTGTTGTCCACCACTGAGTTGTCCAGCGAGGGTATTCCAATGGTGCAAATCCAAAGCTCCCAAGATTTGTTTCATCTTGGCCTCATATTCCCAGGCATTGGAAGCTTCCATCTCTGCCATGGCTTTGTCCAAAGGTAGATTTTTTTCCAACGCTTCCTCGTACATCGCGATTGCACGCGACATGGCGTTGTTGGATTTGAGAACGTTTTCCAGAATGGATTTATTCTGATCGAGATAGGGATTTTGTTCCAAATACGCCACTCGAACTTCTTTGTTGTAAATGACTTTTCCCTCGTCGGGAGCTTCCTTGCCGGATAGGATATTCATCAAGGTGGTTTTGCCTGCACCATTTCTGGCCAGTAGCGCCACTTTTTGTCCTTTTTCAATACCAAATTGTAAGTTTTGAAAAAGTTGACGAATGCCGTAGCTTTTGGAAAGGTTTTCTACCGAGAGGTAATTCATGGTGCAAAAGTACGATGGTGCTTACCTTCGCTTCCATGAAAAATTGGCGATTGCAAAAAATGTCGGACATGACCGCCATGGAATGGCATCGGATTTTGGCCTTGCGTTCGGAGGTATTTGTGGTGGAGCAACATTGTCCATATCAAGATCCTGACAGCAAAGATTTTCAATGTTATCATTTGACCATGGAAAGCGGAGAGGCGTTGGTGGCCTACGCGCGATTGGTTCCGCCGGGCGTGAGTTATCCCGAGGCGGCCATTGGTCGGGTAGTTACATCGTCCATGGTAAGAGGCAAAGGTTGGGGAAAGGCATTGATGGAAGTGGCGATTGCACAAACCATGAAGCAATTTCAGGTGGAAGAAATTTGTATTTCTGCACAATCCTATTTGTTGAAGTTTTACTCTGAATTGGGATTCGTCCAAGAAGGAGAGGAGTATTTGGAAGATGATATTCCGCATTGGAAGATGAGGAGATTGATGTCTGCGAAATAGGTAGGCGTCATGATTCTATGCGTGTCTAGTATTCTTGGTCTCCTTCATCTGTAATAGTACTTCTCTTATATTTGCCCTATGTCCAATGAGCGCAATGTTACCATCGTTCCTCCTGCAGTTTATACAGGAATAAAGGAAGTTCCTATCAAGCCGGCTGCTGCGGGTATTCCGGCCATCTCTTCTTCTTTGTATCACATATCCGAAGAGATGGGGTTATGGAAGGGAATCAAAACCCTGATGAAACTAAATCAAAAGGAGGGATATGATTGTCCAGGTTGCGCTTGGCCCGATCCCGACCATCGTTCTGTATTGGGAGAGTATTGTGAGAACGGAGCCAAGGCGATAGCAGAAGAAGCCACTGATAAAATTTGTGACCCTGCTTTTTTTGCGCGACACAGCGTGGAGGAGATTTCTTCGTGGAGCGATTTTCAAATAGGTAAAAGTGGTCGTGTGACAGAACCCATGTATTTGCCGAAAGGAGGTGTAAACTATCAGCCGATTTCTTGGGAGCAAGCCTTTGATTTGATCGGTGAAGAAGTGCGCGCTTGCGCTTCTCCGCATGAGGCTGTTTTTTATACCAGCGGTCGCACCAGCAATGAAGCGGCTTTTATGTATCAACTCTTGGTGCGCTTGTGGGGAACGAATAATTTGCCAGACTGTTCCAATATGTGCCACGAGAGTTCCGGAGTGGCCTTGACAGAGACCATTGGCATTGGAAAAGGAACAGTGAAATTGGAAGATATTTATCACGCCAAAGTGGTATTGGTAGTGGGGCAGAATCCCGGCACCAATCACCCTCGCATGATGAGCGCCCTCTCCAAGTGCAAAGGCAATGGAGGAAAAATTGTCCACATCAATCCGCTGCCAGAAGTGGGTACCACGCAGTTCGTCAATCCCCAAAGTCCGGTGGATGTGTTAACTGGTGGGACCAAATTGGCCGATTTGTATTTGCCGGTGCGCATTGGAGGAGACATGGCTTTGTTTCAGCTGGTGCAATATCATTTATTGAAAAGAGCAGAGCAGGGGGCGCCCATATTGGCCAACGAATTTGTTCAAGAAAAGACCTTGGGCTTTGATGAATGGAAAAAACACATTTTGTCATTAAATACAACTGCCGCATTGGCCGCCACTGGATTGAAAGAATCGGAAGTGATGGCATTGGTGGATTTGATTGCAAGCAGTGATGAAATCATCACTTGTTGGGCAATGGGGTTGACGCAACAAAAACATGGGGTGGTGACGATACAGGAGGTGGTGAATATCCACTTGATGCGCGGAGCCATTGGGAAGGGCCATGCAGGGGTGTGTCCCGTGCGAGGTCATAGCAATGTGCAAGGCGATCGTACCATGGGCATTTATGAGAAACCAAAAGCCGCTTTCATGGATCGATTGGAACAGTATTTCCAGCGGCCTTTTCCACGCGAGGACGGCTATGATGTGGTGGAGTCGATCTTGGCGATGGAACAAGACAAAGTAGGTGTATTTATAAGCATGGGAGGCAATTTCATTTCTGCTACCCCTGACAGTGAACGCACAGGCAAGGCCATGCAGCGCGTGCGATTGACTGTGCAAATCAGCACGAAGTTGAATCGTGCACATTGTATTACAGGACAACACGCTTTGATATTGCCTTGTTTGGGAAGAACAGAGAAGGATGTTCAAAAAACCGGAGAGCAATTTGTTACGGTAGAAAATTCCATGGGGGTGGTACATCGTTCTCAGGGCATCAATGTTCCCATTTCAAAACACTTGAAATCAGAGCCGGCCATTGTAGCGGGCATGGCACAAGCTATCTTGCAAGGCAAAGACGGTTTGGATTGGCAGGCGATGGTAGAGCATTATGATGTGGTGCGCAATCATATCGAGGGCGCCATTGCCGGCTTTGATCGATTCAATGAGCGTGTGCGAACACCCGATGGATTTTACTTACCCAACGGACCGCGAGAGGGACGATTTACCACCAAGAGTGGCAAGGCGCATTTTACGGTTTCTCCGTTGCAGATATTTGAAGTCCAGCCCGGATATTTTGTGATGATGACCATTCGATCACATGATCAATACAATACAACGATCTATGGATTGGATGATCGTTACCGAGGCATATTGAACGAGCGCCGCGTGGTATTGATGAATGCGACGGATATGCAAGAGGGCGGTTGGAAACATGGCCAAGAGGTAGATTTGGTAAGTGTGCGCCAGGGCACAGAGCGCAGGGCAGAGCGCTTTTTGGTGATTTCGTTTGCCATAGCGCAAGGGTGCGTAGCGACGTATTTTCCGGAGACCAATTGTTTGGTGCCATTGGAGCACACCGCAGACAAGAGCAATACGCCAGTGAGCAAGTGGATTGAGGTGAGGTTGGAGAAGCGGTAGGGGAGGATCTTAAGGCGATTAAGGTAATTTAGAATTTTTAGTTGTGGTCTTTTAGTTTAGCTATATGTATATAGAAAATATGCTAGTCCGTTTGTTTGCACTTTGTAAATAGGTTACGACATGGATGTTTTGCTTTGTAGGCAAATAATACGGAGATGAAGATTACAGATTTCAACCAACGATTTCCCGATGAGCATTCTT
>Ga0169931_10008144_pt1 | contig 15360 bp, 11 predicted proteins | sample Kivu_15m_20L_FD_129675 | JGI IMG/M metagenome (GOLD analysis project Ga0169931, IMG submission 129675) | Freshwater microbial communities from Lake Kivu, Western Province, Rwanda to study Microbial Dark Matter (Phase II) - Kivu_15m_20L... | ecosystem: Environmental > Aquatic > Freshwater > Lake... | reverse complement strand
TGATCACCGTGATCGCGGGGAACTTCTCGAACGACGCCTTCTGCAAAACGGGGATCTGCGCCGGCGCCGCGCGCACCGCCGCGAAATACAACACCGGCACGCTGTCGAGCGCCCCCGGCGAAAACACAAACTCCGCGTTCGAACCCGGCCGCACGCTTTCGTTGCGATGCACCGCCACCACGCGGGCCGAAATCCGTTTGCCGGAAACTTCCCATTCCGTCACCGCGCCCACGCGTAAATCGAGCGCCTTCGCGGCATCGTCGAGGACCGATACAAGCGGCGTCTTCGAATCCGGATTCTTCCACCATGCGCCGTGCAGAATTTCCGACTGCGGCGGCATCTCGCGCGACCACGTGATCGTCCGCGCACGCAAGAACCGCCGGGCCGGGCCTTTCAGTGTCGTCTCATTCATCGCACGCCCGTCGATCATTTTCAAATGTCCCGCCGCGGTGGCGATCACTTCCGGATTTCCCTCGACATCTTTGCGCGCTTTCAAAAACGCGTTGACGTCTTCGCGGTCCGTGCTCGTAATGTTGATCAAAAACACGTTCGGCATGCCGGGCGGCGCGCTGGCTGCGATCTGCGATAGCAGCGAATGCTGCAACAAGTAGATCGTCAGCGTGAACATCACTCCGAGACTGAATGCCACCAGAACGGCCTCGGCGTGATTGCCCGGGCGATACAGGTTTGCGAGTCCGTGCCGCGCCAGCGTGGGCAGTCGCAATACCGCGACGCGCGACAATTTGCGCAAGCCGCGCAGTAACAGCCACGACAAGCCCAGCAACAACAGCAACGCGCCGATCAACCCGCCGACAAACCAGCCGCCGATCCTCGCGGCGATCTGCAGGTTCGGCGCGTCGATCAGGAACGACGCCATTCCCGCTACACCGAAGCAGATCAGAAGTCCAGCCGCGATCGGCGCGCGCCACTGTTTCCAGCGCTCCTTCAACGGCGGCGGTACGCCTTCCATGTCCCGGCGGAAGATGAGAATCGGGCGAATCTGCCGGATGCTCAACAGCGGCGGCAGCACGAACAACAGCGTCGAAAGAATTGAAAGCCCGAATCCCTCCAGAATCGACATCCACGCAAACTCGACCACTGGCGCAACTGGGAAGAACCGCGCAATCAACAACGGGAACGCTTTTTGCACGATCACACCAACGGCCAACCCCGCCGCGCCGCCCGCCATCGCCAGCATCATCGCCTGCAGCAAGTAGATTCGCAGGATTTGCGAAGACCGGCCGCCGAGCGACTTCATGATCGCAATCGAATCGAGCTTTTGCTGTAAGTGCGATTGCATCGCCATCGCAACTCCCAGCGAACCGACGACGAGCGCGATCAGGCTGACAAGACTCAGAAAATTCGTCGCGTTGTCGAGCCCGCGAGTAATCAGCGGATGCGTCTGGCGATAGTCGGCGATCACACCGTCGGGGAACGCCTTCGTCAACTCGCCGCGCGTCGATTGAATCATCGCGTCAGCCTTAAGCGGAGGAAACCGGAACAGGAATCGCTGGGAACTGCGGCTGCCCGGTTGCAGAAGGCCGGCCTTCTCAAGATTTGGGCGTGTGATCATCACACGCGGCCCAACATTGACGCTGCCCGACATGCGGTCGGGCTCATACGTCAGCACTCCGGCGATCACGAACTCCTCGCCGCCGAGCTTCACGCGATCACCTTGCTTGACCCCGCCCCGCACGAGCAGGTCGTCCGACACCGCAATCGACGCACCTGCGAGCATCTCGCTCAACGGCCGGTTGTCCAGCGTCTTGATCTCGCCATAGAACGGATACTTCGCCGGTTCGACGGCCTTTACAGCGACCAGTAGAGGCGCAGCCATCGACGGCGCGCTCAGCATCGAAACGGTCTCGGTGATCCAAGTGCGATCGATGCCGCGAGCCGCGAACGAATCAAAGAGCTGCTGCTGCTCGGGCGTCGGCAACTCGAAGACGCGCACGGTCATATCGGCGGCCATCAAGGTCCGTGCGTCTTTCAGCAGCATCGTTCGGAACGCGCGTGAGAATCCGCGCACGCCGGTCAAGGAGCCGACGCCAACCGCGACCGCGAGAATGACGAAGGCGAACTTCGCCGCCGATGCGCGCGACTCCCGCCACGCGATGCGCAGCGCCGTTTTGAGCGGGAAACTATTGCTCATCGGCGATGATAACCCCGTCCCGCATCATAATCCGACGGTCCGCGCGCGCCGCCAGAGCGGGGTCGTGCGTCACCATCACCAGCGTTGTGCCCTCTTGCTTATTCAGCGTCAGCAATAAATCCAAAACCACGGAACCATTCGCGGTATCCAGATTTCCAGTCGGTTCGTCGGCCATCAAGATCGGAGGTTTCAAGACAAACGCGCGCGCCAACGCCACTCGTTGCTGCTCTCCGCCGGAAAGCTGCACAGGGTAGTGATCGCGCCGTTCGGCCAAGCCGACGTTTTCCAAAAGCGCTCGGGCTCTCTCGGCCGACCCACCGTTGACGCCCGCCAGCTCGGCGGGAAGCAATACGTTCTCTTCCGCCGTTAACGTCGGAATCAACTGATACGACTGGAACACGAAACCCAACTTTCGCGCGCGCAGGCGAGCCAGCGAGTCTTCGTCGAGTCCCGTGATCTCTTCGCCGTCCAGTTGAATCGAGCCGCGTGACGCGTTGTCTAGCCCTGCGAGCAAACCAAGCAGCGTGCTCTTGCCGCTGCCCGATGCACCCATGATGGCAACGAATTGCCCGCGCGGAACGTCGAAGGAAAGTCCGCGTAGAATGTCGACGGTGTGCGTGGCCGTCGCGATCGATTTGTGCAGATCGCGGACACAGATAGCCGGTTGTGTTTCAGTGGATGCCATAGGATGGAGAGAAGGTGACGCGAAAACTACTTCTTACTAGTTTGATGCTTCTTGCGGCCGGATGCGGTACAAGAGTGCCCCCGCCCGTCGAATCCGTAACGGCGCCGCCTCCGGCGCCGCGTACGGAAGCGAAAGACGATCGCCCTGTGGTGCTTGCTTTTGGTGACAGCCTGTCAGCCGGATATGGCGTCGAGACCGGACTATCGTATCCCGATTTTCTGCAAAAAGAGATCGACGCGAAGGGTTTCAAGTACCGCGTCGTCAACCAGGGCATTAGCGGCGACACCACTAGCGGCGGCCTCGCGCGCCTCTCGCAAGGCCTGGAAACCAAGCCGTATTTGGTGATTCTGGAGCTCGGCGGCAACGACGGGCTGCGCGGCCTTCCTCTGACGGTTACTCGCGACAATCTTGACAAGATGACAGCGGCGTTCAAGGAGTCGGGTGCGAAGGTGGTCATAGCCGGTATGACTTTGCCTCGCAATTACGGGACCGATTACATCAAGGAGTTCGAACAGATCTATCCCGGGCTCGAAAAGAAGCACCGCGTGACGCGCATGCGGTTCCTGCTGGAAGGCGTGGCGATGAAACCCGCGTAGATGCAGAGCGACGAGATCCATCCGAACGCCGAAGGCAACAAGATCGTGGCGCGGAATGTGATGAAGGTGATCGAGCCGCTGCTTAAGAAGTAGCTGTGTACTCGGTCTCTTCGGGCGCATCGGCCGGGCTTTCGAAGTCGATGCGATAGCCGTCGGGGTCAGTGACGGACACAACCCACAGGCCGTTGCCGACAAACGGCCGCTTTGCCGCGACTCCGCGCGCGGTGATCTCGTGATAGATCGCGGTTGCGTCTTCGGACATGAAGCAGATCGAAACTCCCGTGCCGAGATTGTCCTTCGCCATCCGCGGACGGTATTCTTGCAGCATCATCGCGGCGTCTCCGGCCTTGAGCCAGCACCACTCGATCGCACCGTTTGGCTTCCAGGTGTTTGTAACAACAAAACCGAGGCCGTCGACGTAAAACCGGAGCGACGCTTCCATGCTCGTGACCATGAGGAACGGAACCGCCTGTTGGATATTCGCCATTGCCTGATTATGGAACAACGCGACGTACGGGTTCGTAATAGTAGACAGATGCTTATTTCAACCACATCAACCATTGAAGGCCGGCAACATGAATATCTGGGCTTGGTGAGCGGCGAAGCGATCCTGGGCGCGAATATCTTCAAGGACTTTTTCGCTGGCATCCGCGACATCGTCGGAGGCCGCTCGGCGGCGTATGAAGGGGAGCTACGGAAGGCGAAAGAGATCGCCATCGCGGAGATGCGCGAGCAGGCGCAGCGGCTGGGCGCGAACGCTATTATTGGCGTGGATCTCGACTACGAAACGATTTCGGGGGGCAACGGCGGCGGGATGTTGATGGTCTCGGCGTCGGGGACCGCGGTGATTGTTAGGTAGTCCCGCAGCCTTCCGAGCTTACATGTGCGTTCACCAAGATCCTTCTCGACGGTGACCTCCTCCGTGACGTCGTGAAGGCGCTCGCGGCCCTGACGCGACCGGAATCGAGTAACCGGGCGCAAGCGAGCCGACTGCCTGCGAGTATAGTCCCGTCGAAAGGTGTCTTGGCATCGTCCAGAGCGACCAAGACTGACTCCCGCTTGGGTGTTTTGCTTGGGACACGCCTATCGTTCCGCAGCGGGCATGAAACGCACCGGGCGAAGCCGTAGTCTAATTGCAGGTGAAGAGCTGCGTTCTAATTTGGGCCGTATGTGTCGGCGCCGCTGCGGCGCAATCATTGAAGCAAGTCGCGATCAAGAAGCCCGTCGCTCCGGGTAAGGTTGTCGCGATTGGTTTCCTCGGTGCATGGGAGCGCTGGGACGACCCGAATCGGTCGGTCCGCAAAGTTGCCCTTGGCTTGCGCAGCCAGGGGATTGAGGCGGAGTCGTTCGCCAATCACCGGCTCGGCACGGCCAAGAAAGCCGTGATCGCCGCGCTCGACCGCAACGGCAACAAACGCATCGACCCGGACGAAGCGAAGTCGGCGCGGGTTGTCATTTATGGTCAGTCGATGGGCGGCGCGGCGACACTGAAACTCGCGCGATTTCTCGAATCGCAGAAGGTGCCGGTGTTGTTAACGGTCCAGGTCGACAGCTTTGGGCTCCGCGATTCAGTGGTCCCGCGCAATGTGAAGGTTGCCGCCAACTACTATCAGAACCACCTGTTCACCGTCCGCGGCCAGAAGAAGATCCGCGCAGCCGACCCCACGCGCACGCAAATTCTGGGAAACTTTGAGTTCGACTACCCGCTGTGGAAGGTCCATACGTGGCCGGAGTCCTGGCCGCGCCGAATTTTCGGCGGCGCGCACGCTCGAATGGAGGCCGATCCGCTCCTGTGGGCGAAAGTCGAACAGTTGATTTTGCAGGCGGCGCAGTCCGCGGAGGTTCCAAAGTGAAGCGAATCGTATTCCTGATGTCGATTGCGTTGTCCGCGCAAAACGCCGTAACGATTGACGTCTCCGGCGACAAACAGTGGACCGACAGCGGCATCGATGTGGAAGCCGGCGACCGCGTCACCGTCGAAGCGGACGGCAGGATCTCCTATCTCGGCAAAGAAACCGGACCCGAAGGGATGGCCCGGGGTTGGATGGACATGATCCGCGCGTTTCCGCTCAACGATGCCAAACGCGGCGCGTTGATCGGGCGTGTCGGCGAGAGCGATGCCACCCGCGCGTTCTTGATCGGGTCCAAGACGGATCGGAACATCGCGGTGAAAGGGCGCTTGTTCTTGGGCATCAATCACTCGCCTACCGACCGCGCGTCCGGTGCGTACAGCGTGAAGGTCACACGAGCCAAAGGCGCCGCGCCGGCCGCCGACTCAACGAAACTGCTGAGCACGCTGGTGAAGATTTCGGCCGACCAGCACGAAAGCGTGCCGCGGCGCGTCGTCGACGCAGCCGGCACCGAAGGCGATCGGACGAACTTCATGATCGTCGGCTCCGAACTGCATGTCGTCTCGGCGCTGGAGAAGGCGGGCTGGGTTAAAGTCGACCGGTCGGTCAAGGACTCGGTGTTTCGCGGCATCCTGGTGAGCGTTTCCAAGCAGGCCTACGTGACATTGCCGATGAGCGAATTGCAAGTCTTCGGACGGCCGCAGGACTACGGGTTCGCGCAGGGCGATCCATTGAAAGTCATCGCGGCGCGCCACCATTTCCGCATTTGGAAAGCGCCATTCACCGCCGGCGGCCGGACAGTGTGGGTTGGCGCGGGTACGCACGACGTCGGATTCGACAAGGACCAGCGGAACGGCAAGATTACGCACAAGATCGATCCGGACACCGATAAAGAACGTGACTATATCGGCCGCAGCCTGCAAGAGACGGGAGAGGTGTTGTCGCTCGACTACATGCTGCGAAAAGACCCGGTGAAGGAGGCGAAGACTGCACACGGCCAAGCCTTCCGTTCCGATGGCCGCACACTGATGATCTATTTGAAGCCCGACGAAACGGACAACTCCCAGCAGTTCAACGATCTGTTCTGCACGGTGCTGGCCAGGAACAATCCGGACGCCGAGAAGTGGGACGCGTGTTCGGCCTACGTTGAAGGCGGAGGTAAAACCGACGCCGCGCTTCCGCTATTGTCGAAGGACTACCGCGTTCTGATCGTGCCCGGTTTTATGAGTTCCTGTTTTGCCGATAGCCCCGCTTTCAACGAAGGGCTTCCGGTGCTGCGCGAGAAGTACGGGCTCAATGTCGAGTATCTGCAAGTCCCCAACGATGCTTCGGAGCTGAACGCAACCATGATCGCCGATTACGTTCGGGAGAAATCGGCCGGCGACGCGCGCAGGTGGATTCTTGTTGGATACAGCAAGGGCACGCCGGACTTGCAAGAGGCTTTGGCGCGTTACCCGGAGCTGCGACAGAAGACGGCCGCATTTATCAGCGTGGCGGGCGCGTCCGGCGGGTCGAATATCGCGGACGCGATTCCGGGCATGGGCGATAAATACATGAACCAGTACAAGATCAAGCCCACCTGCAAGGGTGACATGGCCCAGGGCTTCAAGAGCCTGAGCAAGACGGTGCGCGGGCAGTTCCTGGCGAGTTACCCGAATCCTTTCGTTCCGACCTATTCGATCATCGCCGCGTCCGGCAGGGAGAACACATCGAAAGCGCTGCTGCAAACCTGGCAGTTGTTGGTGACCTACGACAATCTGCAGGACGGTCAGCTCACCCGTGCCGACGCGATCGTTCCCGGGAGCACGTTCCTCGGCGTGGCCAAAGGCGATCACTTCGCCGTCGCGCTGCCGTTCAACAAGTCCTCCGATTCTTCGATCAAGTCCGGCATGGACAAAACGCGCTATCCGCGCGGCGCGCTGATTGAGGCGCTGCTGCGCTTTGTCACCGACGATCTAGCGAAGCGGCGATAACGGTCCGACGCTTCGCTGGAATTTGAATTGGGGCGCGGTCCTGCCTTCCATCCATCCGTCGAACCAAGAGCCGGCCTCGGGAACCGCAGAGCAGAGCATTGCGGCGGCGAAGCCGATGAGCAGGTAGCGGGAAACAGGGGTCTGGTTGGGCATGTGATTCTCGCGGGTAGGATTGCACGGCGCGGGCCAAAGTCTATCGCAATGAAAACAGGCGGCTTGCGCCGCCTGTTTGTGTGTCCAGTTGTTCTTTCGCGGAATGGATTGTCCGCTTCCGCACATTACGATACTGCGGCTTTGGCCTTTGAGGATGGTTTTTCCGGTTCCGCCTGGATGCTGGGGGGCAGTCCGAGCTTTACACGAAGATCCGCGTCGATCTTGGCGAAGATATCGGGGTTCTCTTTCAGGAACCCGCGTGCGTTCTCGCGGCCCTGGCCGATCCGTTCGCCCTGGAAACTGTACCAAGAGCCGGACTTCTCGATCAGGTTGTGCGCGACGCCCAAGTCGATCAGGTCGCCTTCGCGTGAGATGCCTTCGCCGTAGAGAATGTCGAATTCGGCTTCGCGGAACGGCGGAGCGACCTTGTTCTTCACGACCTTGATCTTCGTGCGGTTGCCGCTGACCGATTCGCCTTCTTTGATCGCGGCAATTCGACGGATGTCCATGCGGACGCTGGAGTAGAACTTCAACGCCCTGCCGCCCGAAGTCGTTTCCGGGTTGCCGAACATTACGCCGATCTTCTCGCGGATCTGGTTGATGAAGATCAGGCAGGTGTTGCTCTTAGCGACGACACCGGTGAGCTTCCGCATCGCCTGCGACATAAGCCGCGCCTGAATTCCGACAAACGCGTCACCCATTTCGCCGTCGAGTTCGGCCTTCGGCACAAGCGCTGCCACCGAGTCGACAACCAGCACGTCGATAGAGCCGGACGCGATCAACGTGTTGGTGATCTCCAGCGCCTGTTCGGCGTAGTCGGGTTGCGAAACGAGCATGTTGTCGATGTCGACACCGAGCTTCTGGGCATAGATCGGATCGAGCGCGTGTTCGACGTCGACATAGGCCGCAATACCGCCGGCTTTTTGCGCCTGGGCAACCACCTGCAGCGCGATCGTCGTTTTACCGGAGGATTCCGGGCCGAAGATTTCGACAATCCGGCCGCGGGGCACGCCGCCCACGCCGAGCGCGGCATCGACCGAGATCGAGCCGGTGGAAATCGCCGAGATCGGCAGCACCGAGTCCTTCGAACCGAGGCGAAGGACCGTGCCTTTACCATACTGTTTTTCAAGAGCGCCCAGCGTTGCCTGGAGCGCGCGTACTTTTTCTTTGTCGTCGAGCATCTTCTTGTCCTGAGACTCCTGATTATAGTTCGCCAACGCGGCGCCTATCTTAGAAGTGCCCGCTCCGTTTAAAAAATCTCTTGAATTTTCCATTGTCGCCACACTCTGTTTCGCCATCTCTTCGCTATTGTGCGCCCATCGGCGCCATGTGTCAAGTAAAAGTTTCGCATTATCTTCGCCCTGGAGGCTGGGAACGGATTGTTGGCCAGGAGACTCCGAGGCTTTCATCGATCGGGCCCGGTTCGTTGATTTGCGGATGGGTCTTCGTCGCGCATCGCGTCTCCACGCCGGACGTGAAAATCGCCGATCCTACGTTTCTCGAATCCCTACGCAAGTAACCCGGAACCTCTCCGCCTTGGGTACGTAGTAGCTGTATACATGCGCGACCTGCTCCAAGATCTTCGACACACGACGCGCCGTCTGGCGAAAGCTCCCGTCTTCACGCTCGCCACGCTCGTCACTCTCGCACTTGGCATCGGCGCGAACACGGCTATCTTCAGCATCGTGCACAGCGTGTTGCTGAAGCCGCTGCCGTTTCCAGAGCCCGATCAGCTCATCGGCGTCTGGCAGACCGCGCCGGGCGTGAAGATCAAGGACCTCAACGCCAGCTTATCGGACTACATCACGTATCGGGAAGACTCGCGGACGTTCGCCGATGTCGCGATCTGGAGCGGCCGCTCGGTCACTGTCACCGAATTCAACGATCCGGAGCGGGTCGATGGCATTCAGGTCACACACCGCCTGCTACCCATGCTCGGCGTGCATCCGATTCTGGGCCGCTCGTTTGTCGAGAAAGACGATGCCTCCGATAGCCCCGAAGTCGTGATGGTAAGCCACGGCTACTGGCAGCGCCGATTTGGCGGCGACCGGAACGTGATCGGCCGCCGGATCATGGCGGATGGCGCCAAACGCGAAATCGTCGGCGTGCTCCCTGAGAATTTTTGGTTCTTGGATACGCGCCACGATCTGCTTTTGCCGTTGCGCTACAACCGCGCGACCGTGCGTCTGGCGGGCTACAACTTCAACGCCCTCGCACGTCTGCGCCCTGGCGTGACGATCGATCAAGCCAACGCCGATGTCGCCCGCATGATCCGCGTCGCGTTCAGCAATTTTCCACCGCCGCCCGGATTCAACATGCAGATGATGGAGGACGCGCGTCTTGGGCCGAATGTGCGGCCGTTGATGAACGACTTGCTGGGCGACATCGGCAAGTCGCTGTGGGTGCTGATGGCGACCATCGGTATCGTCCTGCTGATCGCCTGCGCCAATGTCGCCAACCTGTTGCTCGTTCGCACCGAAGGCCGCGCGCAAGAACTCGCCGTTCGTGCGGCGTTGGGCGCGGGCCGGGCGCGCCTGGCCCGTGAGTTGTTCGTCGAGAGCCTCTTCCTCGCGCTTCTGGGCGGTGCGGTGGGCGTCGCTTTTGCCCTGGGCGCGGTGCGGCTGGTCATCCAATATAGCCCGGCGCGGCTGCCTCGGATCGATCAAATCGCGCTCGATTCCACGGCGCTGCTGTTTGCGCTCGGCGTATCGATTGCAGCCGGGTTCGCCTTCGGAGCGATCCCGGTACTGAAGCACGGCGGCGTGCGATTGGCGGAGGCGTTGCGCGCGGGCGGCCGAACGGCGAGTTCTGGCCGCGAACGCAATCTGACTCGCAACGCCCTGACGGTTGTGCAGGTCGCGCTGGCGCTGGTTTTGCTGATCGGTTCCGGCCTCATGATCCGGACGTTCTTCTCGATGCGCGGCGTTCAGCCGGGCTTTAGCGGTGCGGAGTCGCTGCAAACCGGGCGTGTGTCGATCCCTCGTACCGCCGCGATGAAAGAGCCCGAGCTGTTGCTCATGCAGCAGGCGATCGTGAACCGGCTCGCCGCGCTGCCGGGAGTCGCTTCGGTAAGCCTGATCGGCGGGCTTCCGATGACCGGCGCCTCTTCACAAGACCCCATTTTTTCGAGCGACCGCACTTACACGGCGAATCAGATCCCGCCGCTGCGCCGGTTCGTTACCGCCATTCCCGGAACATTTCAAACGCTTGGCGCGCCGCTGCTGGCCGGTCGGGAATACACCTGGACCGACATCCACGAACGCCGCCGCGTCGTGATGATTGGCGACAACTTCGCGCGCGAGTATTGGGGCTCGGCGGCGGCAGCGATCGGCAAGCAGATCCGGCAAAATACAACCGACCCGTGGAGCGAGGTGATCGGCGTAGTTGGCGACATCCGTCACGATGGCGTCGATAAGCCGGCGCCGTCGTCGGTGTACTGGCCGCTGCGTTCGAGCAACTCGATGACGTATCTGGTTCGCAGCGCGCGCGCCGGGTCGGAGAGTCTGGCGGCTGAAATTCGCCAGGCCGTTTGGGCCGTCAATCCGAGCGCGCCGCTGACGGAGTTGCGCACCATGCGCGAGGTCTACGAACGGTCGATGGCGCGCACCGCGTTCACGCTCGCGTTGCTCGGGGTCAGCGGCTTCATGGCGCTGCTGCTGGCGGCGGTCGGCATCTATGCGGTGATTGCGTATACGGTTGCCCAGCGGACACGCGAGATCGGCATCCGACTGGCGCTGGGCGCGCCGCAGCGTAACGTCAAGATGTTGTTCGTGCGAAACGGCCTGTTGTGGGGCGGGATCGGCGCGGCCGCCGGACTGTGCGCTTCCGCGGCGCTGGCGCGGTTGATGTCGGCGCTGTTATACGAAATCAGCCCGTTCGATCCGCTGACGTATTTCGCCGTCGCGGCCGGATTGCTTGTGGCGGCGGCGGTCGCCAGCTATCTGCCCGCGCGGCGCGTTGCGCGGGTGGATCCGGTGGAGGCGCTGCGGGCGGAGTGAGCCCCTTACTCGGGCTGCTTCGCGCGGAGCAGCGCGGGCCAGTTTTGGATGATGTGGATGGCGGGCGGCTTGGCGTCGGGGTTGGCGACGGGGACTGGGAGGAGTAGGCGTTTGCCGTCGGGGGAGACGGAGACGGTGGAGAAACCGTCCGTTGTGCCGAGCCTTGGCGTATGGAATAGACGTTCGGCTTGGCCGAGCGAGAGTGCGCCGCCGATTGTGGACACAGGAACGGCGTAAAGATAGCCGCGAGATACGCAAAAGATCTTCTTCCCATCGGCTGACCAGCGACCACTGCTGGACGACGTTGAGGTAACCTGCCGCTTGCCGGAGCCGGTGGGAAAGTCAACGACGTAGAGATTCTGCTGGCCGGATTCGTTCGAGTGGTACAAAACATGCCGTCCATTGGGCGAGAACTCCGCGGTTCTTTCACTGAATGCCGAGGTGACGAAAGCGACAGGTTCGGTGAAGGAGCCGTCCGGCTTTCGCTCCGCCGCGAAAATATCGGATCGCTCGTTTTGGGTGGACCTGATAATCAGCATCGACTTGCCGTCTGGCGACCAACCGGCAGGATTGTCGTTAAACGCCCCTTTGGTCACCTGAATTGCCTTGGTTCCGCCGTCGACGGCTTGCGCGAATATGGTGCGATAACCGCCCGGCCGCTGAGAGGCGTAGGCGAACTCCTTACCCGTCGGACTCCAAATGGGAAACGTATCTGAGTCGGGGCCGAAGGTGAGGCGTGTTCGAACCCCCGAACCTGTATCCACCGTCCAAATGTCGGTGTTATCCCGCTCGGAGGCGGCGTAGATCACGCGCCTGCCGTCCGGTGAGAGCGAGACGTTGATTGCGCCGATCTGCGGTTCGCCAAAAACGCCCAGAGGCTTCCCGTCGAGTGCGAACCAGCCGAAACGGGAAGGTCCGCCGGACACGTCATCGGCATTGACCCAGGCCAATGACCGATCACTCGACACCGACGGTTTTCCTCCCTCGTTGACCACGGGGACGGGTTCTCCAGAAAGCTTCAAGGTGCCGATCGAAAACGGCACGGCCCACAGCCCCGCTGTCTGCGGACTCCGCCGGAATATGATGTGCCCGGAGGGGTCGAAGGCCGGGTAGCCGCCCGCGAACAGCGCTGAACTTTTTTGTGCGTCGAGATCGATAATATCCACTGTTTGGGTGAAGCGCGTACCGTGCGACGCGAGGACGAGGCGCTTGCCGGGTGCGGCTAGGGAGTTGAGCGAATAGAATGTCCCAGTGCCGGATTTCGCAATTTTGAAATCGCGGAGTTCGCCACCGCTGGCTGGGACTTCGTGTAGGCCGCCGAATTGCGTGGAAACGATAATTGTCTTCCCGTCTGGGCTCCAGGCGGCGCCGCGGAATTCGCCTTTTATGCGCGCAATTGTGAACGGAGAAACGCCGTTGACGGAGAGCTTGACGAGTTGATCGGCAATGGCGAAACCGATCTGTGTAGAGTCGGGGGACCAGAACGGGCCTTCGGCGCTGTCGGTGCCGGGGAGGGCGCGAGGTTGTTCGTCGGCGAGGTCGCGGAGCCAGAGTTTTTCTTGCGCGACGTAGACGATGTATTTTCCGTTGGGGGAGATGGCGGCACGCTGGGTGAAGTCGTTTTCGGAAAGGCTGGCGGCAGCGAATGAAAAGGCGCGATGGGGGAGTTCTTGCGGCTTGGGTTTGTTGAGCAGCCAGGTGCAGGCGGCGCCGATGAGCAGAGCCGCGGCGATGGCTGGGATTGGCCACTTCGGCTGGCTGGACGTAACTGCCGAAGCGGGTTTTTCGAAGCTGGCATCGGCAATATCGCGGAGCCGAAGTTTGCGGTCGCGTTGGAGGCACTTGTCGATGAGCGCGATCGGCGCGTCCTTGGGCAGCTTCGCGAGATCGACGTCCTGCTTGAGCACGGCGGCGAGGACATCGGAGACGGTCTCGCCATCGAAGAGACGCTTCGCCGTGAGCATCTCGTAGAGCACAACGCCGAAAGCCCAGATGTCGGTGCGTTTGTCGACGTTGCCGCCGCGCGCCTGCTCGGGGCTCATGTAGGCGGCGGTGCCGAGGATGAGGCCGGCCTCGGTGGGGCGCATGGTGAGGGTCGGCGAGTTGGACGACGGCGGCTGTTGCGGGCCTTCGTCGATCGCCTTGGCAAGGCCGAAGTCGAGGAGTTTGACGACGCCCTCGGGGGTGATCTTGACGTTGGCCGGTTTCAAGTCGCGATGGATGATGTTCTTCTCGTGCGCGGCTTCGAGGGCGCTGGCGATTTGTTTCGCGATGACGATGGTTTCGCCCACGCCGACAGCGCCTTGTTTGATGCGTTCTTCGAGCGTGGGGCCGTCCACCAACTCCATGATGAGCGCGGTGCCTTCGAGGCCGTAGACTTGCGCGATGTTGGGGTGATTCAACGCGGCGAGGGCGCGGGCTTCGCGTTCGAAACGGGCGAGGCGTTCGGGGTCATGCGCGAGCGAGTCGGGGAGAACCTTGACGGCGACGTCGCGCTGGAGTTTGGCGTCGCGGGCTTTGTAGACGACGCCCATGCCGCCTTCTCCGATGGGGCCGGTGATGGTGTAGGGGCCGAGCTTGGAGCCGGGGGCAAGGGGCATTGTGCCTGCCTATTATATTGCGGACAAGTCAGCGGATGATGCGGAGTTCGCGGCCGAAGACGGCGAGACGAATGGGATACCGGATCGGCGTGGTACCGTTTTCCTCGATCTTCTTGGCGCGGAGCATCGGTTCAAAGTCCGATTCGATGCAGTCGATAACGCGGTTCCCCGCGACGACACGAAGGGCCATCGAATCCATTGCGGGAAGAGCGATTTCGAAACCGGGCTTGGCGGAGAGTTTGGCCCATTGCGCGGCGAAGTTGGCCTTGGTTTCGTCGGCGGACAAGCCGTAGGCCTGCGCGACTTCGGCGAAGCGAGTCTCGGCGGCGCGGATGTACGGTGCGGTATCGCCCTTGCGCATCGATTCGGCGAGGAGACGGACGACGCTGAAGACTTGGCGATTGAGATCGCCGGACGCGGAAATGGGAGTGGCGTCGAGCCAGGACCAGCGGGGAAGCCAGACGGGGAGTTCGACCTCGGTTTCGAGGACGAGCGGCGGCTGGACCTGCGAATCGACGGGAGGGCGCCATTCGATTTGGGCGAGCGTGCGAATTTCGGGATCGTCTGGGAGCGCGCCGCGCGGACCTTGGAGCAGGTGCAGGGTGGCGAAGGTGCGGGCGGTGGCAGTGAACGGATCGCCCGGTTTCATGGGCGTGCTGGGATACGGGTCGGGGTTGATCAGCAACGCGAGATGATTTTTCGCGGGCAGGATGTATTCGTGGACCGGACGGCCGTCGAGGGGACAGACGATGGGATCGACGCGGGAGACGTCGATGCCATTGACCCAGGCTTCGGCGCGGCAGCCGGAGCAATTCAGGCGAAGGTAGAAGATTTCTTGTAGGGTCATGGTTAGTAGGGCACCGCGCCGGACCAGATTTCGCTGCCGTCAACCAAATGATAAACGTCTTCATGGACGCCTTCACCTGGCGCCTGCGTTTGGATGAAGGCATCGATGCCGGACCAATTGATATTGGCGAAGAGTTCAACGTGCTGGGAGGAAGACAAGCGGGTGCCGCCTTGAATGGTGAAGCCTCCGCGAACGCCGGCGGCCGCGGCGACGCGCGTTACATAGAGATCGAGGACGGCTTCGCCGCGCAGTTCGACAGGCAGGGTGCCGGTGGCGGTGGCTGTTGGCGGGAGGGTGGCGCCGCCGGGACCGCGAATATTCCAAGTGGTGTTCACGTTAACGCCGGCGTCGGCAATTTCGCCCACTACACGGATAGTGGCGGGGCCGGCGGAGATGCCGAAACTGAGCGTAAGGCCGATCTTGAAGATCCAAAGGGTGATCGAGGCAACCCAACCGAAGTAGACCTGGTGGTCGGTGTGTTCCTTCCAGCCCCAGGTCATCGACAT
>Ga0169931_10008142_pt1 | contig 15361 bp, 14 predicted proteins | sample Kivu_15m_20L_FD_129675 | JGI IMG/M metagenome (GOLD analysis project Ga0169931, IMG submission 129675) | Freshwater microbial communities from Lake Kivu, Western Province, Rwanda to study Microbial Dark Matter (Phase II) - Kivu_15m_20L... | ecosystem: Environmental > Aquatic > Freshwater > Lake... | reverse complement strand
TTAACTTTAAAATTTTTTTTTTCTAAAAAATTTATTAATGATGTTTGTTTTTTTTTATAACCCAAAAACAAACACTGCTTCTGCATAATAATTAAAAATAACTAAATAACATTGCAATTTGTATCTAAAATTTTTTCAGTACATAAATCAAGCCAATTGAGCTATTAGTAACGGTAAGCTTAACGTGTTACCACGCTTCCACACCCGTTCTACAACGTGGTAGTTTACAAGGCTATATCAGAAGAACTTGTATTGATTAAGTATTTAAAAGCATTTTTTCTACTCTATTCAAGATAAAATGACCAAGAAAAATATGACACTCTTGAATTCTAGCAACTTTTTTGTGTGGAACTGTTATATTTAAATTACTTAATTTTTTTGCGGCTCCTCCATTAAAACCAAAAAACCCAATTGTTTTTATTTTTTCAAAAAAGAATATTTTAACTATCTTACTTAAATTTATTTTTTTTAAAAAAATTATACCAATACTTAAACCAATTTTGTTTAGTATAACAATAATTATAGCTAAAAAATTTTACTGAATTTTGAACACTTTTTTTGTTCCACCAATTATATATGTTATCATAATTTTTATTAATAAAATTTGCAGCTTCTTTAGCGTTACGAAAAATTATATTACTTTCTTCAAGTCTTTTAAAAAATTTTCTTGCTTTATAGTTTAAATCACTAAAATTATTATTTATTAATATCGTAGGTATATTCCCTCCAATACATTTAAAAAACATTGTAGAGTAATTATTTAATATTACTAGCCGAACTTTCTTCAAAAACTTTTCTGGTTGTGTGTTAATAAAATTTATTTCGTGAAATTTTTTTCTAATTAGTTCGTTTTCTAAAATTAATAGGAAATAATTATAAAACTACAATTTTTTCTTCTTTAAAAGCTTGTAATCTAGACCTGGTCAGTAAAATAGTATAGAAATTAGTCAAACTCTCAAAATTTCTTTAGCAATTTTTATATACTTAGCTGTACTTATTTTATAATTTATAGGTATCGCTATTGCGGTTTCTAATTTTTTTTTGGCTTGGACAGATGCTTTAATTTCAGATTGTGGCAAGCAATGTTTCCAAAAATAAGAACAATGCCATCTCATAGCATCTGGCAAGTTTTTAGTTCCAATTTTATTAATTTTTAATAACTCTATAATTTTTTTCCTTTGAAATTTATTTTTTGTAAAAAAAATAAAAGTATCGTAGTTTGGTACAGTATCTTTATGAATTTTTCTTATTAAAAAATTATTTTTTAATATATTGTAAATTTTTGAGTATTTTTTTTTATGATCAACTAATAATCTATTTAATTTTTTTAATTGAACTTTACCAATAGCCCCTTGAAATTCACTTGCCCTATAATTAAATCCAGCCATTCTTGCTTTATCATTACCTCTTGAATATTTTTTTAAATTCATATGCCCATGATCATGATATTCCTTGCAATAATTAAATAGTTTTTTATTATTGGTTAAAATTAAACCCCCTTCGCCTGTTGTTATAATTTTTCCGAAATCAAAACTAAAAATCCCAATATCGCACGCTGTGCCCAAAAATAATTTTTGGTATTTTCCTCCTATCGCTTCACAATTATCCTCCAAAATTCTTATTTTATTTTTTTTAGCTTCTAATTTTATTTTTTTTAAATTTGCAGAAAATCCCAACATATGAACTGGCAAAATTACTTTTGTTTTTTTTGAAATTTTTTTTTTAAGATCAATCGGACACATATTAAGAGAATCGTCAATATCAACAATTTTAGGTATTGCACCCAAGTCTAGAATTGCCTCTATAGTTGCAATAAAATTAAAGGCCTGTGTTATAACTTGATCCCCCCTTTTAACTCCAAGAGACTTCAGACCAATTTTTATTGCAGCTGTGCCAGAGCTTACAAGAAGACAATATTTGCATTTAAAATACTTTTCACACTCTTTTTCAAATTCTTTAACATGAAAATGCTTTCTAATTTTATCAAAACCATGTCTAAAAAATATAGAACCTTGATTGAAAATATCTACTAAAGCTGTCTTTTCCCTATAATCTATTAACTCAAATCCTGGCATTATAATATTTTTAATTATCTTTATTACTAAATTATTTTATATTAAAAATTTAAAATAGTGACTACGCTTAAGTCTACTTAATTAAATATTTAAACCAGAATATATAATTATTTAGTTATATGTTGCTTTTTTTAAATCTTCTTTTGTACTTATATCAGTCCATTTCTCATGTAACAGCCATGCACCTACTTTAATTTTTTTTTGAATTAACTTATTTATTAATGTTGTCATATCAATTTTTTCATTTGGATTAATAAATTTAATTAGACCACCATTAATAAAATAAACTCCTGTATTAACTAAATATTTATTGGTTGGTTTTTCAATTATACTTGATACATTTTCTTTAGAACCTAATTTTATAACTCCATATGGATTATTAAAATTGAAAATTTTAGAAACAATTGTTAATTTGTTTTTATTTTTTTTATGATGTAATAAAATTTTACTATAATCGGTATCTATTAGTGTGTCGCAATTTGTAACAATAAATATTTTCTTTTTATAATCTTTAATTTTATCAAGCAATCGCAACCCTCCTGCTGTTCCTCGAAAAAAATTTTCTTTAAAATATTTTAAAAATACTCCTAAGTTTTTTCTATTACGAAAATAATTAAAGATTTTTTTATGAAAATGATTTGTAATTAAATTGCATTTTTTAATTCCTTCATTCTTAGCTTTAAGAATAATTTGTTCTAGGATAGGAGATCCATTAATTTTTATTAATGCTTTGGGTATTTTTTTTGTTATAGGATAAAGTCTAGTTCCTTTACCACCACTTAATACGACAAGTTCACAATCAATGTCAATTTTTTTTTTTAAAGTTTGTTTGTAATTAATGAAAATATCGATAATTTTTCTTTTTGAATTTATAATTGGTATCGCATGTGTATTGAATTTTTGTATTAAATTATTTATAAATTCTAAATTATTTAACTTTTTTTCTTCAATAAAATAAGGCTTTTTATTCATAACTGACGAACATTTGTCAGAAATTTGCAAGCCATTTAATAATCCTCTTCTAATATCTCCATCCGATATAGTTCCAAAAAATTTATTATTTTTATAAACAAAACAAACCTGCAATCCAGTTGTATTTAAATTTACAATTGCATCTTTAATAGTATTTGCAATATTTAGAATTGAGTATTTCCAATTTTGGAAATTTTTAATAGATCCGTAAATATGTTTTTCAGAAAAAAAAGGAGATTTTAATTTTATTTTATTAAATTTCATTTTTTTAATTTTTTAGCTTTTATAATCCACTCTTTAATAAAATCTTTTCTACTATTCTGTGTTCTAATAATATAATCATAATTAATTTCATCGAATAAAGAGTAAATATTTTTTATATTTTTTTCATCTGTTAACCTAATTACGCCATAATCGCTATAAAGTGGACTTTGTGGTATCTTTTTAAAAGTAAATTTTTCCTCAGCATATGGTATTCCGGAACTTTGGCCAGATATACCTGTGGCAAATGTTTTTGAAAAAAAAACTGCATTTTTTTTAAGCACTCTGTGAACTTCGATTAATATTTTTTTTGTGTCCTCAATTAAGTTTGAATAAAGACATTCTATATCTATAACACAATCAAAAAAGTTACTTTTATAAGGCAATTTAATTATGTCACCTAAGGATAATTTAGCTTTTAATTTTTCAGATATTAAGTATTTTTCTGCCAATTTCAGAGCTGTTTTACTCCCGTCTATACCGTAAGTAGAAAAACCTTCTTTTGCTAAAAAAAAAATATTAGCTCCTGTTCCGCATCCAAGCTCAAGTATTTTAATGTTAGTTTTATTTTTTTTTTTAAAAGTTTTAGATATATATCTAACTAATTCTTCACACGGATATTTACCCCATGGTTTTCTTTGAAATAATTTATCCCAACCTTTGTTCCACATAAAATTAAAACCTATATTTTTGCAAATACTTTTTGTAGTTTTCTTTTTTATTTATGTTTCTAATTTCCCAATTTTTAATTTCACTATTATAAATTTCTTGATTAAATATAAATTTTCCAATGTAAAAATGTTTAAATTCTTTTGAAAATCTGGATTTAAATGCCAATAACCTATCATCTTCATCTGAGGAAACGCCTCCGCCAAAGTTTAAGATATCATAATTTTTTTCTTTAAAAAATTTTATAGCAAAGTATCTTAAAATATTATTTGGAGCATATTTAAAATAATTTTTATCACTTGCGGATAAATGATAATGTGCAATTTTATGATAATGTATTACCAATGACATTCCAATATTAATATTTTCATATTTAACCTTAAATACTGTATAATGATTTTTTAGTAATAGAAAATTTCTAAAATAATCTTGATTAAAAAAATACATTTCTTTTGCTTTAACTTCTTCCATTCTTTTAATGTAAAATAATCCAAATTCCTCTAAATCTTCCTTGGTATAATAATCTGAGACTGTAATATTAAATTTTTTTATTTTATTAATCTTATTTTTATTATCTGAACTAAAATCTTTAATTATTTTCTGAATATCTTTTTTTAAATCAATAAATATTATTTTTTTTTCTTTTAAAACTTCAAAATTGGAATTTTTTATTAATTTATGATTTTCTAAAAAAGGATTAAACCTTACTAACCCACAAACTATGTTTTTATGTTTAGCATCGATTTCAAAATTTTTCCATGCTACATTTAAAAAGTTTAAACTTTTAGAATTTGACAAAAAACCACTATATCCGTAAACAGACTCAATATCAAAATATGTAGAGTTAAATGGTAAGCTTTTTTTAATATATGGAAAAAAAAAAAAATCATTATGTTCTTCATAATAAAAAAAACCTATTTTTTCATCTGAAGCATTTAATCTGATATATTTCTCATCAAAATAAATATCAAAAAGATTGTTAGCAATTAATTTTTTTTTTATATTATTCCAAGAATAATCATGACAATGAGTCATATTAATTTAATAGATCAAACTAAATGTTTCCATAAGATAGGCTGATCTTCTTTTATATCTACTTTTACTTTCCGGCCATAAATTTTCTTCATTTCATTAGGAGAAATTTGTCTAAAAGGTCTTTTGCAAGTTAAAACACTTTTGTCTAATATTGAATTTTTTTTAATATCAGCTTTGGCCACAACGCCCCTTCTAACATTTGGTAAATTTTTTAATTCTGATTTTGTAGGTTTTTTTTGATACTTACCAAGAGCTATTTCAGCATCTCTGATATTATTAATAAAAATTTTGAAGTTTTTTGGATTTAATGAACAAGAATGATCAGGACCAACATAATTATTCTTTAAAGTTATATGTTTCTCAATTACTTTTATACCTAGACCAACTGCAACAATAGCGGCTAAAGATCCTTTTGTATGATCTGAAAAACCTACTGGAGCTTTAAGTTTATCTTTCAAATATTTAATAGCTAAAATATTTATATTTTTAATTGGCGTTGGGTACTCAGAAACGCAATGTAGAATTGTAAATTTACTTTTATTTTTTCTTAAAATTTTTACAGCATGTTTGACTTCACTGAAAGTACTCATGCCTGTGGATAGAAAAATCTCCTTTTTATAAGCACAAGCCGCTTCCAGGAATTTATCATGATTAAGCTCTGTTGATCCTATTTTTATATAAGGTATCTTTAAATTTTTGCATAAGAAATTTAAACTTTCAAATCCATCAGGTGTAGAAAGAAATGTTATTTTTTTTTTAATACAATATTTTTGTAATATTTTAAATTGATTATAAGTAAGTTGATACTTATCGCTTATTTTATGTCGTAAAATTTTTTTCTTAAAACTTTTTTTAATATATGGTAAATTTTTTGTAAATTTACCTGTTAATTCACCTTTTTTCCAAGTTTGAAATTTTACTGCATCGGCTCCAGCTTTTTTAGCTTGATCAATTAATTTTTTTGCGACTAGCAATTTACCATTATGGTTAACTCCTATCTCTGCAATGATATAAATTTTATTTTTAGATTTATAAGGCATATTTATTAATAATTTTATAAACTAAATCAAGTTGATTGTAACTTATTCTGTGATCAATTACTAAACTGATTTCTTGATTATAAATATTTGTTTGATGCTTAATTAATTTATAAAATTCTTTTTTAATTTTCCAGTGAGTAGGAAAAAATAAATTATATTTTCTAAGTTTATTCAATAAAAATTTTCTATTTTTTACTAAAATTGGAAAAAAAAATGGAGGAGTTTTAAATTTACAATTATTTTTAAAAATCTGAAATTTTTTTCTAATTTTAGATTTTAAAAAATTATATTTATTTATTCTATCCTCTGAATGTTTTTTAAAATTAATTTTACTTAAAATTTTTTGAGATTTTTGAGTTATTTTACCATTAACTTTAGCATTTAAATAAGCTATTTCTTTAAATAGTTTTAAATAAATTTTTTCAGTTCTGTTATTTTTTTCTTTACGTAAAATATAATCTTTTTTTTTCTTAATTGCCTGTTTCCAGAGTAAATCAATGTTCTTTACATTTTTTAATTTTAATTTTTCGCTGCTAATTTTTTCTTTTGAGTAAAAGCAAGATCCATTTGGAATACTAAAAGTCTTTCTAAAACTAGTAAACGCATAATCAACATTATTTAATAAGTTTTTACTTATTAAAAAGTTATTTAAAAATCTTATAGGAGACTGAACCATATCGAATATTATTAAATAATTTTTTTTTTTTAATGATTTAATTATTTTGTTATTAGTAAAACCAAAATAATCAACAATTAAAATACAATTTTTAGAACCATTTTTTAATAATTTTTCAGAAAAAGTTAAATTTTTTTTTATTTTATAAAAAAAAAATTTTATTTTGTGTTTTTTTAAAATAGGAATAAATATATCCAAGCAAAGATAATTTGGGATTAATATTTTATCAATATCATTTTTAATTATTTTAATGATAAACTCAAAACAAGTTCTTGCTGTATTAGCCCAAATTAGATTATGTTTATTTTTAAAATAATTATTTTTTTTTAGATAATAATTTTCATAAAAATCTCCCCCTACTATGAGATTTTTCATATCATTTATCAAAAAAAAATTTTTTTAATATTTTTTCTTTCTTAAATTTTGTAAAAATTTTTTTTAATTTTTTAATAATTATTTCAGATGAATTGTTCTTAAAATATAATTTTTTACCTTAACTTTAAGTTTTATTGCTAAGGCAATCTTATTTATAATATCAGTTTTTGAATAACTTGAATTTATAACATTACAAGTTTGCGGTCTACCTTCTTGTCTATCACCAATGTTCACAACAGGTAAATTATATGAAGCAGCCTCTACAATGCCTGACGAACTATTGCCTATCATTAAATTTACGTGTTTTAGTAAATTATGATAGTTTTCAAATCCTAGGTTTTTGACAAATATACATTTATCATTTTTTTTTACATAATCTCTAATTTTATCATTTATCAAGGAACCACCCAGATCTGAATTGCTGCCGGTAAAAATAATATTCATCTGAAATTTTTTTAAGGCAGAAAATAAGGCCTCTATTTGTTTTTGAAGATTATAGATTTTTTTTGTAACTGAATGAAATGTTACTAGCGCAGTTATTTGTTTGAGATCAAGGTATTCTTTAGATAGTTCATCAATCGGGCGCCAAATAACATCTTTTATTCTTTCTAAACCTGGTTCTCCAGAAACGGTAATTCGCCAATTTTCCTCTCCCATTCTCATTAATCTATTTTTAAATTCTTGATTAGCAACAAAGTGAATATGAGAAAATTTTGAAATTGCGTGCCTAATTTGATCGTCTATCGCACCAGTCGTAACTTCGCCACCCGAAACATGAGCGATTGGGATATTGCAAACAGTAGCTATGTTGCATATTGGCAATAGTTCATATCTGTCTCCCATTATTAAGATCACATCCGGGCTGAATCTTTTAAGGAGATCAAAAGATTTTTTTTGTAAAAAATTCATAAAATTTATTATTTTTTTTTCAGAGTTAATATTTAAGTCATAATTTATTACATCGTCAATTTTTATATTTGAATTTATAATTTCATTTACAGATAATCCATATCTCCTCGATAAATGCGAACCACCCACCACAACATTTATGGTAAAACTATTATTATTTCTTAATTTATTTATTAATTTTTTCATTAGACCAAACTCACTTCGTGAAAATGTAAAATAACAAACTTTAATTTTTTTTTTATTAAATTTTCTCATAAGTATTTATTCATATTTATTTTTTGTTCTAAATATTTAAACTTTCCTCTTGGAGTATTTTTTAATTTTTTTTTAATTTTTATAGTAAAATTGAAATTATTTTTAAACACTTTTTCAAGATCCTTTTTAAAATATTCTAAAGTTTTAAATTTTTTCGTCATGTCAATTAAAACAACATGAAATTTTAAAAAACCAATTTTATTTTGTATAATTTTAAACTTTTCAATATTTTTCCAATTTAAATTATAATCGAACAACAGAGGTCCTAAAGGCACAATATTATTTTTTTTATTTATTGCAAAATCTTGGAGTCTTCCTTCAACTTTATTTAAAACTCTGTAAGAAAAATTTCCTTTTTTTAATGTATGGTAACTTCCAAAATCATTTGTTTTATATCTTATTAATGGAAAAGATTTATTTAAAAAACCAGAAACAACAATTTGACCAACTTTATTAATTTCTTTAATTTCTTCATTTTGTGTATCCAATAATTGGAATACTCCAACTGCAGGATGAATATGTATCAATCTTTTACCATTAAATGTCATTCCAAATAAAGCTCCCTCGGTATGTCCATAAATACTTTGAATTTTACATTTATAAAACTTTTCTAACATTTGTTTTTGGTGCAAATAAAGATTTTCACTATCAGTTATTATATGTTTTAATTTAAAATTAATTTTTAAAGAATATTCTTTTAATAATTTTGTAAAAAGATAAACTGATGATGGATATGCGTGAATATAGATTGGTTTAAATTCATTAATTATTTTAGCAAATTTTTTTATATTTTGTTTATCAATATGATTTCCTGATAAAATAAGATTGTTATTTTTTATCAAATAATTATTACTATTATTTATTATATCTCCATGGATTCGAAGGCCTTTGTCTATGATGGGATTTAGATTATAGCATGACATATAAAAAAACGTCAGTGCTAGTGATTTTGATTTATAATCCTCATCCATTAATATAGTAAGAGGATTTCCGCTTGTACCTCCAGTGGTCATACTAAGAAAATTTTTTTTTTTAAATGTAAAATTCAAAAAATTATCTATAATTTCTTCCTTAGAAATTAATGGAATTTTATTAATATCATCTAGTTTTTTTATATCTTTTAATAGAAAAGAGTTTTTATATTTCTGTCTATAAAATTTTGAATTTTCTAAAACATAAGACAAAACTTTTTTAAAATTTAATATTTGTCTTTTTTCAACTTCTTTAGATGAAAAACCAAATGAATTTTTTTTTAAGTAATTAAAAAAACGTAAAAATGACTCGGAATTATGATATTTTAAGTTTTTATAACCCATTATTAAAATAAGTTTTTTTTCATAACAAATTCTGCGATACGAAAATCCTTAATAGTATCAATATCAATTGATGAAATAGGTTTCATTTTATATGGAATTGTATTATTACAGATGAGACACCTTTTTTTTAAAAATACACTTATTTTTGAAATGTAAATTGCTCCATTAATAATAAAAGTTTTATAAGTTTTTTTTGAAATTTTTTTTAATTTTTTATTATCAATTTTATAAATCCTACTTATATTTTTTTCCAGTGGCTGAACTGATATGCAATTATTTGCTGAGGTATAAATAATTTTCTTAAGACTATTATCTATATCATCTGCTGTTCTAAGGGGTGATGTTGGTTGTAACAGGATAAAGTAGTCATGATCAAACTGATATGATTTTAATATATCAATTATGACCTCTTCACTTTTTGTTTTAGATTTAGAAAGCTTTTTTTTTCTATCATGTATTAGGACATTTTTAAAACCTCTTGATATTTTCTTAACCTTAATTGAGTCTGTGCTTACAATAATGGTATCTATATAAATTGATTTTGTTGCAACTTTTAAAGTCCAGTATATTAGAGGCCTATTAATGAAATTTAAAATATTTTTATTCTTTAATCTTTTTGAACCTGCTCGCGCTAATATGATTCCTAAAATTTTTTTTTTTTTTAACATTTATTAAATAATACAAATAGTTTATAAAATTATTAACTTTTGACAGCTTATTACGATCTACAATATTTCTGCCAACTATCTTAATCTTAAAGTTTTTAACATGAAAGAAGAGTAAAGCCGAGCTATATAAACCATATATTATTTTGTTTGTTAATAAATTTGAATAATTTTCAATTGGAAATTTTAATGAGACAATTTTTATTTTTTTTTTAATTTTAAATCATGTTTTGTCTCTAACGGATGCAAAACATAAGTATCAAGATTTTTTTTCTTAAATATATTTTTTATTATTTTAGAATAATCTTTTTTGGATATAATACTCGTTGGTAATGGTTGACCTAAAAAAATTCTTTTAGATTCTGTAAAAATTTTTGTGCTATTTATTTTTTTTTTATAAATATCATTTAAACATAATGATTTGTAAGTGGTTTTTCGTTTAAAGAAAAAATCGTACTCCTTTACACCCCAAAAATCTTTTAAGGGAAATTTAAAATCTTTTTGAAGATTTGTTTCTTTTGAAAATTTCTTCACAAATTTCTTATTTAGAAAAATATATGAACCTATACCATCGTAAAAAAATTTAATTTTTTTTTTATTGATAGGTTTGACAATTAATAACAAGTCAAAAATCTCTTTATCGATCGTATATGGAAAATAGACTTGATTGTAACGTTTAAATTGAAAATTTTTCAAATTATTTTTAAACTTAAAAATAATTTTTTTACTGTACTTTTTTTTTAAATCTTCAGGAAAGTTTTTTTTTTTTTGATAAACATACATTATCCTAATATTTGAAAAAAATTTTTTTTTAGCTGCTAAAGCAAACTGGAGATGATTTGGTCGAATACAAATAAAGAGTTTGTTTTTCATACCCAAAAACTCAATTATATTTTTTTAAGATTTTCTTCGTAAATAAATTTGCAATCAGAATAATGGAAGAGTGTATATTACTTGAAACATGAAAATCAAAAACACTTGCATCGCAAATATAAAAATTTTTTAGATTTTTAACCTGAAAATATGAATTTATTATTTTGGATGAACCACCAATCCAATGACCACCACTGTAAACATTGTTTAAAATATAATTTTTGGAATTTTTTTTAATTATATCTAATTTATCAATATTTTTGATATGTTTTTTTATATTACTATTTTGTAATAATTTTAAACAGAAATTTAATGATTTCTTTATATTACTATAATCTTTCCTGTTTTTAAAATATTTAAATTTAATTAAACTTTTACCACTGTCATTAACTAATATTCTTCCTTGCGAATATGACTGAACGGGAGTAACTGAGAGTGAAAACCCTGGGCTAGTATTTAAAAGATTTCTAAAATCGTGCCTTCCAGACTCAAAAAATTGCAATAAATTAATCCTTGTATCAGCTTTTTTTTCTTTTTTACCTAAGTTTATATGAAAGGCAGTTGTTGCTCCGGTTCCGCTTAAAAAAGTTCTGAACATAAAAAAAAATTTTATAATTAAAAAAAATTTTTTCAAAAAACTATTTGATATCTCGTTTAGTGTATTAAAACTTTTGTTTAAAAAAACATTTACTCTTAAATTTGGATGATCTTTAATTCCTAATCCTATTAATTTTTTTAAATTTTTTAATTCTGCTATAGTTTTAGTGCAATTTAGTAATAATTTTGATGTACCAAATGTACCTAGGCTCAAAATTAAAATTTCAGTTTTAAATATGCCATTATTTGAATAAACATAATAAACAGTTTTGTCATTTTCAATTTTTTTAAATATCTTATTTACATGACAATTTAATTGTAGTTTGAATTTTTTTTGAGATACTAAATCTAATACAGAACTTCTTAAATAAGAATTAGAATTATTAACTATTTTTCCAAAACCAATATCATCATTAAAAATACTTGAAATTTTTTTTAGTTTGAAATCTCTAAAAATTTTTGAAAAAATAATATCTAACTTATTATTGAAAGAGTCTATTAAATTTATTTTTTTTTTTTTAGGGTTATTATTCTGATAATTAAAAGTTTCATTATAAACTTCAATTAGATCTTTATATTTTAATTTGAATTTCTTTAATAAAATTTGCCAAAGTTTTTTAGATCCAAAAACATGAACACATCCATTTATTTCAGAAGAACCGCCGAGCACATTTGGATAATAAATTGGAATTTTTCTGTCGTTGTCAATAAGAATAGTATTTTTCTTTATAAAGTTCCTTTTTTTTCTTTTAAAGAGCAGTCCAATTAATAATGGTATTCTATATACAATTGGCAATTTATAATTATTACTTTTTTCTAATAATGTAACATCAAATCTCTCTTGAAGATTGTTCGCCAAAATTAAGCCAGCTGTGCCACCGCCAATAATAATAATTTTTTTTTTCATTAAAACTCAAAAACCTTTTAAAACATATTATTTTTTACTTTTTAAAAAAAAAATTTTGCAATCTATTTATTTAAAAAATTTCATTTATTAAATTGCATACTTTATTTTGCTCTTTAATTTTTAAGTTCCACCCACTTGGCAAGCAAATAATCCTTTTGTATAATTTACTGGCCACTTCTATTCTATATCTTTGATATTTTTTTAAATATTTTTGTAAATGATTTGGTTTCCATAACGGTCTTATTTGAACACCTTTTTCATTTAAATATCTAATTTTCTTTTCAAATTCTATTTTGCTAATCTCATTCTTTAATAAAATTGTATTTAACCAATAATTGGGGATTGTATTGTAAGAACTTTGAAGAAGTTCAAATTTTTTTGAATTATTAAAATATTTAGAATAATACTGAAATACTTTTTTCTTCTTAGATAAAATTGATTTAATTTTTTTTAATTGAACATATCCAATGGCTGCATTAATATTTAGTAATCCATAATTATAACCATAATTATTATGAACAAAAAATAAAGGGTCATTTTTATGTTGATTGATAAGTAATTTTATTTTTTTAAAGTACTTTTTATTTTTAAAGATTATCGCACCACCACCACCACCACATGTAATAATTTTATTAACATTAAACGATAAGCATCCAAAATCTCCTTCTAAACCAGTATGAAAATTTTTTTTACCCTTTATAACAAAGGAACCAAGACTTTCAGCGGCATCTTCAATTATCAAAATTTTTTTTTTTAAACATATTTTTTTTAATTTTTCTAATTGAACTGGATTTCCTAAAACATGAGTCACTATAATTGCATGAATTTTTTTTTTTGTTTTTTTATTATAAGTTGACCCCTTGATAGAATATGTATGAAATTTTAAAAAATTTAATGTTTTTTCTATATCTAAATTTAATTTTTTATCACAATCTAAAAAAAAGGGATTAGCATTTTCATATAATATAACATTAACAGTTGCTACATAAGTGATTGTAGGTACCAAAACTTCATTTCCTGGCTTAACTCCTGAAACTTTAAGTGAAATATGCAGTGCAGACGTACCATTAATACAACAAATAATATTTTTGGTGCCTATAAAATTTGATAATTGTGCCTCAAATTTTTTAACATAATTTCCAGATGCTGATAACCAACCTGATTTTAAGCAGCTTTTTGTAGCATTAATCTCATTAAAATCTAGTTTAGGTGGGTGCAATTCAATCATTAAAAATAAATAAATAAATAATTTATTAGTTTAGTTTTAAATTTAAACAAAAGTTTGTAAAAATTTTTATAATTTTATTTTAAAATTTCCACATTTTATAAATTTTTCTAATTTTTTTTTTTTCTTCATAAAATTTATAATTTCAGTTATACCCTCATCAACCGAAATAAATTTTTGTTTACCAATAATTTTGGATATTTTATTAAAATCTACTCTATAATTTCTTGGGTCTATTGAGGAGTTTACAATTTCATACTTAAATCTTGGAAGATGTTTTTTAATTTTTTTTGCTATATCAATTTTTCGTAAGTTGTTTGCTTTAGATCCTACATTATACACTTCATATGAATTAAAATCTGTCAAAGATAATATTTTATAAGTCACAATACAAAAATCTTTAACATGACAATAGGGCCTCCATGTTTCATAATCATAAATTTTCAGCGTTTTATTTAATAAAGCATAAAGTACAAATTCATTAATTGTAAGATCAAATCTAGGCCTACTTGACAATCCAAAAGCAGTTGAAAATCTTAATATTACTGGGCTAAATAGAGATCTATTTTTTAAACTTAGTAAATATTTCTCCACTAAGACTTTTTGTTTGGCATAAATAGATTTTGGACTTAGTCTTGTTTTTTCATCAGCTATCCCATTTTTTAAATAACCATAGTTTGAGCAGGTTGATATGTATACTAGTCTTATTTTTTTATTTTTAAAATAATTAATAATTTTTTTTATACCTATAATGTTAATTGAATGAGATAATTTTTGATATTTTTTTGTAATTGGATCTCCTACTAAGCCTGCAAAAATAACAACGGCATCAAAATTAATAATTTTTTTAATTTTGCGAATATCTTGATTAATTAATTTAAAATTTTTTTTTTTTTTTAAAAATTTTATAGAAGAACTATTATTATAAGTAAAATTATCAAGGCAAGTTACATGCTCTCCTTTTGATAATAAATATCTGCAGAACTCGCTGCCGATATAACCTGCTCCTCCAACTACTAGAAAATTTTTCACTTACTCTGAGTTATAAGTTTTTTTTTGATAATTCTATATTACTTTTTTAATTAAAATAAACTACGAATTATATATTTAAGATACATTTAATATTCTATATATTTCAAAAAATAACTTGTGCTATACTATTTAAATTTGATTGTTTAAAAATAATTTTTTTATTAGTTCATACATACCCGAGACTGGAAAATTAATTTTTTATATATGAGATATTTAAGTACGTTAAATAAAAAATAAAATTTTAAAAATATTAATCTTAAATTTTTAATTTATACGAAATTTATGATTTGAAAATATTTCAACATTGTAATTTGTATCTAAAAATTTTATCAGTGCATAAATCAAGCCAATTGAGTTATTAGTAACGGTAAGCTTAACGTGTTACCACGCTTCCACACCCGTCCTATCAACGTCGTAGTCTACGACGGCTCTATGGGAAGAACTTGTTTTGAGGCGAGTTTCTCGCTTAGATGCTTTCA
>Ga0169931_10008141_pt1 | contig 15363 bp, 15 predicted proteins | sample Kivu_15m_20L_FD_129675 | JGI IMG/M metagenome (GOLD analysis project Ga0169931, IMG submission 129675) | Freshwater microbial communities from Lake Kivu, Western Province, Rwanda to study Microbial Dark Matter (Phase II) - Kivu_15m_20L... | ecosystem: Environmental > Aquatic > Freshwater > Lake... | reverse complement strand
GTACTATACGCCCCGGCCTTATAGCCGGAGCTTTGTCCGGCATCTCGATGTCTGGTATGCCCAAAGCCATCCCGATGAAGATTTTGCGGAGACGTTCGCCGTGTGGCTGACGCCCGACTCTCTCTGGGAAGAACGGTATCGGGGGTGGCCGGTGCTCAAGAAGCTCCGCTATGTGGATGGATTGATGCAGGAGCTGGCCGGGGTGGCGCCAAAAGTTATGACGCGAGAAGAGCTCGATCCGCTCCCCAGTTTGAAGACCACGCTGCGCGAGCATTACGAGCACAAGCGCAGGCACTATGGTGTGGAGCGGTCGTCGTTTTACGACCCTGATCTGAAGCGCCTGTTTTCAGACGCGCCGGCCCATGCCGGGAAGCTCAGCGCGGTGACCTTCTTGAACCGCTTCCGGCGTGAAGTCCGGCGCAAGGTGGCCAGTTGGACCGGGGAGTACCAATACACCATCGATCAGGTGCTGGAGGATATGATCCGGCGGTGCCGACAGTTGGATCTGCATCTGACGCTGCCTGAAGAGCAGGCCAAGCTGGATTTTACGATTCTGCTGACCGTGCATACGATGAACTATCTGCGTAGCGGCCGGCACCGGGTGGCCCTATGAGACGGCTCAGAATTCTCGTTCTGATGCATGAGGGTCTGGTTCCGCCGGACGATCTGAGCGGCCAGGACCTCGCCACGGCCGAGTGGAAGACCGAATACGATGTGGTCTCGACCCTGAAGAAGCTGGGCCATGAGGTGCGGCCGCTCGGGGTGAAAAGCGATTTAGGGGTGATCCGGACGGCGATTGAAGGGTGGCATCCGCACATTGCCTTCAATCTGCTGGAGGAGTTTGACGGAGTCGCGATTTACGACCAGAATGTCGTGTCGTATCTGGAGCTGCTGCATATGCCCTATACCGGCTGCAATCCGCGGGGGCTGATGCTGGCACGGGATAAAGCCCTCACGAAGAAAGTGCTTTCCTTCCATCGGATCCCCTATCCCGATTTCATGGTCGTGCCGCAGGGCCGCAGTCTGAAGCGGCCGAAGGGCTTGGCGTTTCCGCTGATTGTAAAGTCGATCAGCGAGGAGGCGTCCCTTGGCATCTCGCAAGCGTCGATCGTCAAAGACGATGAGAAGCTCAGAGAGCGGGTGGCCTTTATCCACCAGAGCGTCGGGACCGGGGCCTTGATCGAGCAGTATATCGAAGGGCGTGAATTCTATGTCGGCGTGATGGGCAACGGGCATCTGCAAGTCTTGCCGGTGTGGGAACTCATCATGGATAAGTTGCCGGAGGATGCCAAGCGGATCGCCACACAGCGGGTGAAGTGGAGCCGGATATATCAAGAGAAGTACGGGATTCGCTCAGAGCAGGCGAAGAATCTTCCCGACGGGAAGGCGCAGGCCATTCAGCATCTGGCAAAGCGGGTGTACCGCGCGCTTGGGCTCAGCGGCTATGCGCGGATCGACCTGCGCATGGATGCCGCCGGCCAGGTCTATGTTCTGGAGGCGAACCCCAACCCGCAGATTGCCCACGACGAAGATTTTGCCGATTCCGCCGAGAAGGCGCACTACCGCTACAAGGATCTGCTCCAGGAACTCCTCAATGTCGGGCTTCGCTGGCAGCCAGCCAAGGCGGCCTAGCCGCTACCCCCACTCGTTCGTGCGTTCTGTATAGGTGCGTTGAATCGCGCTGGCCGTGGGCTACGGGCCCCAGCGGAATCCGAACATGAGCGCCACGCTGTTCCGGTCTTTCTCCGGGAGCGATGGCGCGAGGTTGATGTCGTGCAGATTGACGATCAGTGTGGAGGAGATGGCGATATTGTGAATCACCTGATACTCAAGGGAGAGGCCGATCGGGATATACCAACTGGTATCGTTCCGGTCGATGCGGGCGGCTCCGGTGCCGCGATCGAGGTCCGCGTGGATCAAGCCGATGCCGGTAAAGGGGACGAGGTTGATGCCGTTGTTCAATCGAATATGGTATTTCCCGACTCCGGCAAAGGCGAACTGAAACAGATTGCCGGGTGGGCTGATCTGCATCATGGGACCGAACGAAAGGTTTCGATCCACGTAGTAGTCGAGGTTGAAGCCCAAGGTGAAGACGGTGCCATCCACCGTTCCAGTGGTCAGGCCGAGATCGGAGCCGAATCCCCAGCGATTGTCTTCCGCTTGGGCGGGAGCGACGAGGACAGCCAGCAAGAGCACGCTGGCCGCGAGAGCTGCAAGGAGGCGGTTGCTACGCTGGAGAATGGTCTCATGGTGTTGAATCATGGGGCGGAATTTAGCACAGCCGCGCGGGTTGAACAAGGCGCTTGAGTCTCGAATTGCCGGTGCAGTATCCTGCGCACCCGCGCCGCTGAATCCTGGCCACGAGGAGATTGCGCATGACACCGAAAGAAGCCGCCACCGCCCTCTTCAAGGCGATGCCGCCGTCCGTCACCGTGGATCAGATGCAGGAGTATGGCATCGATGCCACCGAGGCCCAAGCCCGGCAGCTCGCGCGGGAAATCCTGTCGCTGAATCTCTATTGGATTCTTGCGGCGGTCGATGCCCACATCTTGAAGAAATACCGGGGTGTCATCGGGGAATTGCTTTTTGATTCCGTGACGGCGAAGTGGACGGCGGGGACGTTCGGGCTGGGAGCCTGGGCGGAGTACCGCGCGGAGCTGGACGACCGGTTGGGCCACTATTGCCGGCTCATGGACGACCGGCTCAGCCCCATGGCGCTTTGTGCCGAGGCTGCGACCATCGTGGAAGACCAGGGGGCCGTGGCTTCCGACGACCGGCAAAAGCTGCTGGTGCTGCTGATCGACTATGTGCCGGTCGATCAATATGCGGCCTTGCTCGACGACACGCGCTAACAGGGCTGTTGAAAAATCCCGCCAGCGGCGTTCTCGCTGAGCCCGCCGTTCCTACAGATATTTGTGGGACAACACCTTGCCGGTCGTGTCGAGCTCGTAGAGCAACGGGGCGCCGGTCGGGATGTTTAGCTCCAAGACCTGTTCCCGTGAAAGTTGTTCCAGCTCCATCACCAGGGCGCGCAAACTGTTGCCGTGCGCGGCGATGAGAATGGTCTCGTCCTTCAGGAGGCAGGGCTTGATCTTGCTCTCGTAGTAGGGCAGGACTCGCTCGGCTGTATCCTTCAAACTCTCTCCGCCCGGCGGACGGACATCGTAGCTGCGCCGCCAGATCTTGACCTGGTCGTCGCCGTATTTTTTCGCCGTCTCTGCTTTGTTGAGGCCTTGGAGTTCTCCGTACATGCGCTCGTTCAGCGCCTTGTCTTTCTCGATAGGGATATTGGTTTGCCCGATGACTTCCAGGGCTAGGCGCAGAGTTTCATTTGCCCGTGTCAGAACGGAGGTGAAGGCCCGATTGAAGGTGAAGCCGCGCAATTTCTCGCCGGCTTTCGTGGCTTCCTCAATTCCCCGAGGGGAGAGGGGCACATCGACCCATCCGGTAAAGCGGTTTTCCAGATTCCATTGCGATTCGCCGTGACGCAGCAAGACCAAACGGGCCATGAGTCTCTCCTTCTTCCAAGCCGCACGCTGAATGTCGCCCAAGAATACTGGAATGGCTTACCAAGTCAAGCGGTTGCTTTCGCCCGTTCTCGGCAGTACCATGTCGCGCGAGTCCCTCCATGCGGAAATCAACAGATCATGACGATGTCTTCAGCCTCTGACACCGATTGCCCCACATTGGAAGCCTGGTGGTGCCGGATGGCCGCGCGCTTGGCCGTGCTCGACCGCGCCCAGGAGTTTTTTAAGGCGGTGCAGCCGGGCAATTGCTTGGAGCGCATTGCCCAGGTTGGCGGGCAGGTGGACTACGTGTTGTTCGTGCTCATGCGCTATTGGGTGCCGACCGTGCTTCCGCCGCCGGGCCGCGAGCGGCTGACCAAAAACGATCCGGATTATTGGCTGGAGTCCGAGCAGATCTTGAAAACGGCCGCGAACCGGCTGCGCGAGTTGAAGCCCCTGATCGAACTGCTCACGACCCCTGGTCCGCTCTCCGATTCCGGCAAGCGCATCAGCGCTTCGCCGGTCGTCGAAGTCGAATTGGCCAATATGATCGAAGGGCTGGCTGAAGCGGCTGGCACATACGGAGGCCCGGATTACACGTCGATTGTGAAGCAGTTCGATCCTGTTCCGCTGCGGCAGACGCAGCCGTTCAAGCACAATAAAAAACACAGCGCCGAATTGTGGGTCGTGTTTCTGCTGCGGGAGCATCTCCGCAGCCTGGGATTGGGGAAAGACCGGTATTGGCCGCTCGTGGCGCCAGTGTGCGCCGCGGCGGGGATTCTGCAAGCCAACGGGCAGCCCTATCCGCCGGATGAGCTCAAGTCCTGGTGGCAGAAAAATTGGCCGCGCACCTATCAGCAATTGGGGCAGAGGCAAGAGGCCGCCGATTCCGGCGGCGCCGCCTACGAGCAGGATTTTCAGTGGTTCCAGGCCTGGATCGGCTGGCAGCGGCAGCGAAGCTAGTTCGCATCTTCGGTGCGCCTATGTTGAGATCATCGAGGCCGGTTTTGCGGGCCGGGAAGGCGTCTTGTCTCCCTCCGGCGGGCCGTCCTGGATCATCTTCCCCAGGCCGGCAAGCGCGAGCACGTAGAGGGCGATGCCGACATAGATGACATAGGGTTGCACGCCGCCGGATTCTTTGATCGCCTCTTCTTGTGCCGCCGGATTCAACTTCCCGGCCTTCTTGATCTCCTCGACCCCTTCTTTGCAGTGCCAATAGTACAGGTAGTTGGCCGTCGCTCCGGCCATGATGCTCCAGACCAGGCTCCCGCTGATATCCCCGGTGAGATAGCTGGAGGCCATCGGCCCGATGGCGTACACAAAGGCATGGAGATACATTTTGCGGTAGAGAAACCAGAGAAACGAAATATAGAGGAACGCCGGCCAATTCCAGCTGAGTGCGAATTTCGGCTGGCCGTTCGAGGAGAATTTCTTGAACTGCCCCAGATAATAATCCGCATGGGGGCCGATGAATTGCCGCCACAGATCCTGGTCGGATGCGGGGGCATAGACCGGGCTGCCGGCTGCTGTCTCTGCGGAGGTCTGTTCCGCGGAGCTGGCCGTTGCGGCGGCTCCGAGGGCCGTGCCGCATTGTGCGCAAAAGTTCGCGTCATCGGTGTTGGGCTGTTGGCATTGACTGCAGGACGGCATGGCGAGAGAGCTTATCACATTTCGATTCGGAGCACGTGGCGAATAGCACATCGCTGATGGTCGGAGCCGGATTTGGCCGGTGGCGTCAGGCCCGTTTCACCCGCGCTCCGTATTGCTTTCGAGCTATCCCTATGCTAACTTTCCCCTTCTTTCTTAAGGGGATACGTCTGTCATGCCAACTGAAGAACTCAAAGACGGTGCTGCCAAGTATTTGATGCAAACCTATGCCCGTCAGCCGATTTCTATCGTGCGGGGCCGCGGCTCCAAAGTCTATGACATGGAGGGGCGGGAATACATCGACTGTGTCGGCGGGATTGCGGTCAATATCCTCGGCCATGGCCACCCGGATCTGGTCCAGGCCATCCAGCGGCAGGCGGCGCAGCTCATCCATGTGTCGAATCTCTATTACACCGAGCCCCAAGTGAAACTGGCGCAGATGCTGGTCGATCATTCCTTTGCCGACCGGGTCTTTTTCTGCAACAGCGGGGCCGAGGCCAACGAAGCGGCGATCAAGCTGGCCCGGCGCTATGGCCATCAGAAACATGGGGATGGCCGGTTTGAGATCATCACCATGAAGAATTCCTTTCATGGCCGGACCATGGCGACCCTGACGGCCACCGGCCAGGAGAAGGTGCAAAAGGGGTTCGAGCCGCTGGTGCCGGGGTTTGTGTATGCCCCGTTCAACGATTTGGCTGCGATCGAGCGCCTGGTGACCGAGAAGACTGCGGCGATCATGCTGGAGCCGATTCAGGGCGAAGGGGGCGTGCATGTCGCCGAAAAAGCCTATCTCCAGAGTCTCAGGGAATTGTGCACGCAAAAAGACATTCTGCTTATCTTCGATGAAGTGCAGACGGGCATGGGCCGCACCGGGACGCTCTTTGCCTACGAGCAATTGGGAGTGATGCCGGACATTATGACCCTGGCCAAGGGACTCGGGGGCGGGATGCCGATTGGGGCCTGCTTGGCGACGGACTTGGTTGCCGCGGCCTTTACCGCAGGCACCCATGCCTCGACATTCGGGGGCAATCCGCTCGCGTGCGCCGCTGGGCTGGCCGTGTGCCGGGTGCTGCTTGAAGGACGGGTGCTTGAGCAGGCGCGGCGCATGGGGGACTATCTCCTGAAAGGCCTGATGGACGTCAAGGACCGGCATCGGATCGTTCGGGATGTCCGGGGGCTTGGGCTGCTGCAAGGTTTGGAATTGGATATCGATGCCAAGGCGGTTGTCGCCGATTGCCTGTCCCGCGGGGTGCTGGTGAATGCGACCAGCGAGCGGGTCCTGCGCTTTGTGCCGCCGTTGATCATCACGCAGCAGGAGATCGACCGGGTGTTGGACATCCTCTCGGCCATTCTCAATCAGCGGGCACTGGCTGAAAAGGATGCGCAGCACTGATATGGCAACCAAGCGGCCCTCTCAGAAGCGTTCCTCTGCCTATGCCAAGGATCTGTTGGATGTGGCGGCCATGCCACGGACGCAGGTCGAGGAGCTGCTGCGTCTGGCAGCGGCGTTGAAGGTCAAGCAGCAGCGGGGCACGGCGCATTCGCTGCTGGCGGGGAAGACCCTCGGGCTGCTCTTTCAGAAGCCCTCCACACGGACGCGGGTCTCGTTTGAAGCGGGGATGAATCAGTTGGGCGGTCATGCCATGGTCTTGCCGATGGCGGAGATTCAACTGTCGCGCGGAGAAAGCGTGGCGGATACGGCGCGGGTGTTGTCGCGCTATCTCGACGGGATCGTCATTCGCACCTATGACCATGCCATCGTGCAGGAGTGGGCGGCCGAAGCCACGATGCCGGTCATCAACGGACTCACGGATTTAAGCCATCCCTGCCAGGCCCTCTCGGACTTGATGACCATCAAGGAACAGAAGGGGCGCCTCAAGGGCGTCAAAATCGCCTATGTGGGGGATGGCAACAATGTGGCGAATTCGCTGATCGAAGCGGCCGCCAAGGTCGGGATGCAGATCGCGCTCGGCTGTCCTGCCGGCTATCAGCCGGATCAGCATGTGGTGGACCGGGCCCGGCTCGAAGCCGCGCGCACCGGCGGCGCCATCGAGGTGTGTATCGATCCGCAGGTTGCCGTGAAAGAAGCCGATGTCGTCTATACCGATGTGTGGATCAGCATGGGCCGCGAGCGGGAGCAAGCCCGGCGGTTGCGGGCGCTGTCGCCCTATCAGTTGAACGGGCGGCTGCTCCAGAAGGCCAAGCCGGATGCTATCGTGATGCATTGCTTGCCGGCCCATCGCGGAGAAGAAATCACGGCCGAGGTGCTGGATGGGCCGCAATCCGTCGTCATCGAGCAAGCGGAAAACCGGCTCCATATGCAGAAGGCCATCTTGGTTCAATTGTTGCGGCAGCAGAAAGGCAGGGCGTAAGCGGTCATCATGAAACAGACATCGATCAAGAAAATTGTTCTCGCGTATTCCGGCGGGCTCGATACCTCGGTCATTTTGAAGTGGCTGCAGGAAACCTATCAGGCGGAGGTGATTGCGTTTTGCGCCGATCTCGGCCAGGGGGAAGATCTCCAAGCCATCAAGGCGAAAGCGAAGAATCTGGGCGTAAAGAAGGTCTATGTCGAGGATTTGCGCGAGACGTTCGTGAAGGACTATGTGTTCCCGATGCTGCGCGGGAATGCGATGTACGAAGGCTGCTACCTGCTGGGGACCTCGATTGCCCGTCCGCTGATCGCTCGCCGCCAGGCCGAGATCGCCTTGAAGGAAGGCGCCGAGGCGGTCTCGCACGGCGCTACCGGGAAGGGCAACGATCAGGTGAGGTTCGAGCTGACCTACATGGCGCTGGCTCCCGGCCTGAAGATTATCGCGCCCTGGCGGGAATGGACGCTGCGGTCGCGCCGGGAGTGTATCGAATATGCCGACAAGCACGGCATTCCCGTGACGGCGACGAAGGCGAAGCCCTACAGCATGGATTTGAACCTTTTCCACGTGAGCTATGAGGGCGGTATTCTCGAAGATCCCTGGAAGTCGCCGCCGGATGAAATCTTCCAGATGACGGTGTCTCCGGAGAAAGCGCCGAACAAGCCGTTGGAAGTGGAAATCGAGTACGAGCAAGGCAACCCGGTGGCCGTGGACGGCAAGAAGATGAGCCCGGCGAAGCTGCTGGCGCATCTCAATCAGCTGGGTGGCGCGCACGGAGTGGGCCGCGTGGATCTGGTCGAGAACCGCTATGTCGGAATGAAGTCGCGGGGCGTCTATGAAACACCGGGCGGGACGATCCTGCACGTGGCGCATCGCGGGCTCGAATCGCTGACGATGGATCGCGAAGTGCTGCATTTCCGCGACAGCTTGATTCCCCGCTTCGCCGACCTGATTTACAACGGCTACTGGTTCAGCCCAGAGCGGGACATGATCCAGACGGCCATCGACGAAGCCCAAAAGGATGTGTCGGGCACGGCGCGCGTCAAGCTGTATAAGGGCAGTTGCACGCTCGCGGGCCGCAAGTCCAAGAATTCGCTGTATCGGCTGGATATCGCGACTTTTGAGGAAGACGACGTCTATAACCAGAAAGACGCCGAGGGATTTATTCGGTTGAACGCGTTGCGGCTCAAGATCCGGGCGCAGAGACGGAAAGCGACGTCCTAATGGCCAGCCGGACACCTGACAGGGCCCGAAAGGGCAAGCCGAACAAGGCGTGGGCCGGTCGGTTTCGCGAGCAGACGAACCGGCTGGTCGAAGACTTCTCGCGCTCGGTGGCGGTTGATCGGCGGCTGTACGCGCATGACATTCAAGGGAGCCTCGCCCATTGCCGTACTCTCGAAAAGGCCGGGGTGCTGACCAAGAAGGAAACGGCGGCCATCGTCAAAGGTTTGCAGTCGGTGCGGCGCGAGCTGGAACAGAACCGGTTTCGGTTTCTTCCGGAGGATGAAGATATTCACATGGCGATCGAGCGGCGGCTGACCGAAGTGATCGGGCCGCTGGGCGGCAAGCTCCACACGGGGCGGAGCCGGAACGATCAGGTCGCGCTGGATGTCCGTCTCTATTTGCGGGATGAGGTCGCGGCGCTCATTGGGCGATTAACCGAGTTCCAGCGGGTCCTGGTCGCGCAGGCGCAGGCCCATGACAATGTGCCGATGCCGGGCTATACGCATTTGCAGCGCGCCCAGCCGGTGCTGTTCGCGCATCATTTGCTGGCCTATGTCGAAATGTTCGCGCGTGACAAGGGGCGGCTCGGCGATGCGCGCGCGCGATTGAATGTCATGCCGCTGGGGTCCGGCGCCTTGGCTGGATCCAACTATCCGGTGGATCGGCTCTACACGGCGTCGTTGCTGAATTTCCCCGCTGTGACGCAGAACAGCCTCGATGCCGTGTCGGATCGGGATTTTATGATCGAAGTCTCGTCGGCATTGGCCGTGGTGATGATGCATCTCTCGCGGATGAGCGAGGAGCTGATCGTCTGGTCCACGCAAGAGTTTCATTTCGTCGATTTGCCGGACGGGTTCTGCACGGGCAGCAGCATGATGCCGCAGAAGAAGAATCCGGATGTGCCTGAATTGGTGCGCGGGAAGACGGGGCGTGTCTACGGACATCTGATGAGCCTGCTGACGACCTTGAAAGCGCTGCCGCTCAGCTATAACCGTGACCTGCAAGAAGACAAGCCCGCGCTCTTCGACGCGCTCGACACGACGCAGGATTCCGTGGCGGTGATGACGGAGCTGATGCGACGGCTGACGGTCGATCGGGCAGCCCTGACCAGGGCGCTCACAGGCGGCGGTATGCTGGCCACGGAGATCGCGGACTATTTGGTGACGAAGGGGGTTCCCTTTCGAGAAGCCCATGCGATTACCGGCCGTGTGGTTCGTTGGGCCCTTGATGAGAAGCGGGAGCTGTCGGCTCTTTCACTTGAAGACTTGCGCCCGTTTTCGCCCCGGTTCGAGAAGTCGGTATTGCAACGCTTGACGGTGCAAGGAGCGATCGACCGGAAGGCGCAGATCGGGGGCACTGCGCGGATACAGGTAGCCAGGCGGATTAAGGCATGGACGAAGGCGTTGGCATGACACAGGCTGGCACGCTCGCCGTGCTGTCAGGGGTTCTGGCGCTGGGATCCCTGATGGGCTGCGGGACTATCGGCCCGCCCATTCCACCGGAGGATGTAGGGGTGGCGCGGACGATTGCCCAGCAGAAGAAACAGCATGAGCGCGAGGCGGCAGGACAAAAAAGAAAGATCGATGAGCAGGAGACGGGGGAAGGCGCCCCGCTGGCGCCGGTGGGGCAAGACCAAGAGTTGCCGCCGTTACGGCCGGTCGGAACCAGGTAGGGGCGTGCGGTCAGAGAGCGCGAGTAGATAGAATGTGAGGCCGTGACGACGGCTGTATTCCATATCACTGTTCGATGCCGGAGGCCTCAAGGCATGTTCCAGCCGTCCGGCATCGAGTTGCTCAACGAAGGTGGTTACGATGAATGATTTTGTCTATCGAGAGGGCGAGCTCTATTGTGAACAGGTTCCGGTCAGCCGGATCGTCAAGGAGGTCGGCACCCCTTGTTATGTGTATAGCTATTCCACGCTGGTGCGGCATTTCCGCGCCTACGACAGCGCCTTCAAAAATATTCCGCACATCATCGCCTTCGCGATGAAGTCGAATTCCAACTTGGCTATTTTGAGTCTGATGGCGAAGGAAGGCAGCGGGGTAGATATCGTGTCCGGGGGCGAACTCTATCGGGCGCTGAAGGCGGGTGTGCCGCCGTCCAAGATCGTGTTCGCCGGAGTCGGCAAGAATCCCGGTGAAATCCGAGACGCGCTCAAGGCCGGCATCCTCATGTTCAACGTTGAATCGCCGGCTGAGTTGCGGGCGATCAACGAAGTGGCGGCGTCCATGGGATGCCGCGCGCGCGTCGCGCTCCGCATCAATCCGGATATCGATCCGAAGACGCACCCCTACATCTCGACCGGCCTGAAGAAGAGCAAGTTCGGGATTGCCGCCGATCGGGCGCTGGAAGAATTCAAGCTGGCGGCATCGTTGAAGCACATTGAAGTGGTGGGGGTGCATAAACACATCGGCTCGCAGTTGACCAACGTGACGCCGTTCGTCGAAGCCTTGAAGAAGGTGCTCACGCTCGTCGAAACGCTCAAGGAATCCGGCATCAACATTCAGTATCTCAATATCGGCGGCGGCTTGGGCATCACCTACTCGGATGAAACGCCGCCGCTGCCGCAGGATTTGGCCGATGCGATTTCTCCGCTGGTCCGCGATCTCAAGGTGACGCTTATTATGGAGCCGGGCCGGGTGATCGTTGGCAACGCGGGCATTCTGGTCACGAAGGCCCTCTATCTGAAGGAAGGGGAGGCCAAGAGCTTCGTCATCGTGGATGCGGCGATGAATGATTTGATCCGCCCCAGCCTGTACGGGGCCTATCATGAAATTCGCCCGGTCCTTGAAGCCGCCGGCCATCGGCCGAAGCATCAGATGGACATCGTGGGGCCGGTCTGCGAGTCGGGCGATTTTCTCGCCAAGGATCGCTCGCTGGCCGAGATCAAGCCGGGCGAGGCGGTGGCGGTGATGAGCGCGGGCGCCTATGGATTTGTCATGTCCTCCAACTACAATTCCAGGCCGCGCGTGCCGGAAGTGTTGGTCAAGGGTGGGGAGATTCATGTCATCCGGAAGCGGGAAACGTTCGACGATTTGGTGAAGGGCGAGACGATTCCCGGATTTTTAGCGTAACGCATTGAGGCGGGGAGTGCGGCTCCCCGTGGATTCAAAAGGAGCACCCATGTTTGCCGGCTCTCACATTGCGATAGTCACGCCCTTTCGGAAGGGGAAATTCGACGAACGGGCCTTCGGCGATCTCATCGAATGGCAGATCGCCCAGGGCACGGACGGGATCGTGCCCTGCGGCACGACCGGGGAGTCGGCGACGCTGTCGCACGAAGAGCATAGCCGGGTGATCGAGCTGACGGTCGAGGTCGTCAATCGGCGGGTGCCGGTGATCGCGGGGACCGGATCGAACAGCACCGACGAAGCGATTTCCCTGACGAAGCATGCCAAAGAGGCCGGGGCCGATGGCGCGTTGCTCATCACGCCTTACTACAACAAGCCCACGCAAGAGGGGTTGTACCGCCACTACAAGGCCATTGCGGAAGCCGTCGAGATTCCCATCGTGCTCTACAATATTCCTGGGCGAACGGGCGTCAACATGCTTCCGGCGACTATCGCCCGTCTGGCGGCTATTCAGAATGTTGTGGGTGTGAAGGAAGGGAGCGGCTCGGTTCAGCAGGCGTCGGAGATCGTGCAGATGTGCGGCGATCGCCTGACGGTGTTATCGGGCGACGATGCGCTGACGCTCCCGATGATGGCGGTCGGCGCCAAAGGGGTCATTACCGTTACGGCCAATCTCCTCCCTGCCGACATGGCGAAGCTGGTCAAGTCCTTTGCGGCAGGACAGGTGGAGGAAGCGAGGCGGATCCACTTCAAGCTCTCGCCGCTCTTTTCCGCCTTGTTTATCGAGACGAATCCCATTCCCGTCAAAGAGGCCTTGGGGATGATGGACAAGATCGATCCGGAACTCCGGCTGCCGCTCTGTCCGATGGCCCAGGAGAACCGTGAAAAGTTGACGCGGGTCATGAAGGACAGCGGCTTAATTTAGCGGGGCAAGAAAAAGGAACCGACGACGCCATGGTCAAAGTCATTATCGCAGGGGCAGCGGGGCGAATGGGGTGCCGGTTGGTGTCGCTGGTGCGGGATTCCCCCGCATTGATGCTGGCAGGGGCCATCGAAGGCCGCGGCCATCAGGCGCTGGGGAAGGATGCCGGAGAAACGGCCGGTTCCGGGCGGGCCGGGGTTGCGATTACCGACGATCTGGGATCCTTGATGGATCGCGGCGAGGTCTTGATCGATTTTTCAGCCCCGGAGGCGACGCTCGAACATTTTCGCATTATGGCCCGGCATCGGCGGGCCATGGTCATTGGCACGACCGGATTTTCTCCTGCCGAACTCGACGAGATCAAGGCGCTGGCCCGCCAGGTGCCTTGTGTCCTCTCTCCGAACATGAGCGTGGGCGTGAACCTGATCTGCAAGGTGATCGGCGAGATGGCGAAGACGTTGGGCGACGACTACGATATCGAAGTGATCGAGGCCCATCACCGCCTGAAGAAAGATGCGCCCAGCGGCACGGCGCTGAAGATTGCCGAAGTGCTGGCCAGCGCCGTCAATCGGGATCTCGATAAAGTCGGGGTCTATGCCAGGAAGGGCCTGATCGGGGAGCGGACGAAGCAGGAAATCGGCATTCAAACGATCCGTGCCGGCGACATTGTCGGCGACCATACGATTCTCTTTGGCGGCATGGGCGAGCGCATCGAAGTCACGCATCGCGCCAGCAGCCGGGACACCTTTGCCAGCGGAGCGTTACGGGCGGCCCAGTGGGTGGTGCGCCAGCCGCCAGGGCTCTATGACATGATGGATGTGTTGGGGCTGAAAGATTAAAGCATTTTATTCTTATATTTCAATGACTTATAAACATACAGATTTAGTGTGCGAAGAGTGTGCGTCATTTTTCGTATAGCTGCTTGTAAACAGCAGCTCGTTTTTCATCTCAAAATACCTCGCCAAACGCTTCCCGCACCGTTCTAAAATCGTTCTGTAATGACTCATAGGGTACGCTCTTACTGCTCGCGTCTGACTCGTCCTGAACTCGCTCCATTAAAATTGATAATTATCAAATTTCGGTGCTCTGTCAGGTTTCACCCCTCCTGAGATCCCGTAAACTCGCCTCGATTATGCCGCCTTAAATAGTTTTCTATTTAACTCGTAATGCTGCGCGAGTCTGCGGTAGCAAGCAAGTCATTTTTCAGTTTTTGAAACTCACCGTCACTTAAAGCTCCTGAAGCGTGAAGTTTTGATAATTTTTCTAGTTGCATAACTAAATTATCGTTTACAAGATCGGAGTTGACTAACTTAGAATCTCTGATTCCACTTGCTGCAGTTACATATCCTCGTTGCATGCCATACTCAACCTCTCCTAATGTATCACCAGCATTTCGCGTCCCAATCCCTGAAGTATTACCTACTATTGGATCAATTAAAGAACTTTGAGATGGATATACTGCCCATATTAAAGCGATCACCCAAGCAACACCTGTAAATCCAAAAATATTCAAGGCTAGGATGATCCATTTATATTTATGGCCCCTTAAACTTGCAATTATAAAAGGTAAAAAGAATCCAAAAATTGCAATCAGTACTAATATAAATTCATACACGTTATTTAACCCCTTGTTTTACGAAGATTTCTTCTGGTTCACCTGGATTCTCTTTTTCAACCAGCAACTCCGTATCATTTGGAACAAGCCCTCCGTTATCACCTTGTTTAACCGGGAACTTATCGAGAGCAGTTGCCATAACATCGTAATTTGAACAAATGAGTTTTGCTAACGTTTTCTTCCCTTTCATAACTACTATCCCGGGGTTCGAACTCATGCAATTTCCTCCGCCACATTCAAGCAACGAAGTCGTAATGCCATTTGGCTCCATAAACCATATAGAATCAACAGTCTGTTTGGGACCAAGTGGTTGACTATGCACAAACATATTATCGGCATCTGCGAATTTATCATTCCCCACTCTATATGATTTCTCTATCTTGCCTGGAGTGCCGTACCGGTAGGAAAGGGAATAGTACGGAGGCGTCGTCGGTACCGCGCAGTAGGACACTACTTTCTTTTTGATCGGACAGGCAAAAAGCGTTGCCTCGTCCTTCTCGCAGAGTGTTGGCGAGCCTCCTGCAAAGACGATGGAAGGTAATGACATCGTTAGCATCACGAGTAAATAGAAGCGCATAGTTGTCATATGCATCCTTTCTGTTAACACCGGCTAAGACGAGAGGCTCATGCTCAGCAGACAGCCTCTCTTTTTTCATCTGATGGTTTTACCCCTTTATACCCCCCTCACCTTCTCCCCTTGTGTGGGCTAGGGATAGGTTTCGATTGCTGGGCTGGGACGCAGGAATTGCCGCTTTTGTGATTGCTGCGCAGGGAGGTGGTAGCGGCGTCTGCTGACTCCGGCAGAGTCGCGGTGAGTAACCCGACTATGACCAACCCAATGGTCATAACGAGGTCCCCTAAACCAAGCTACCAAGAGGGCACGCGGACAGGGCAGTACGCTAGCCCCCTCGCCTCCTCATGTCAATAGGGGGCAGCGTGATTTTCGTATTGTGCCTAGTTGGGTGGCTGATGCTCGTCCTCCTCTGTTCGTGACCTGCGCGGATTG
>Ga0169931_10008139_pt1 | contig 15364 bp, 20 predicted proteins | sample Kivu_15m_20L_FD_129675 | JGI IMG/M metagenome (GOLD analysis project Ga0169931, IMG submission 129675) | Freshwater microbial communities from Lake Kivu, Western Province, Rwanda to study Microbial Dark Matter (Phase II) - Kivu_15m_20L... | ecosystem: Environmental > Aquatic > Freshwater > Lake... | reverse complement strand
TTCCTTTTTTTCTATGTTGCTGAGTAATTATTGCAGGGGAATGGTCCTAATCTCCAGGCAGTAATTGTCATAGCACAGCCGGTTGCAGTAATGTATGTCGCTGCGTAGCGTCTGCAACGAGGCCGCATCCTCGGCCAGGGTGGTTGCCCGTAGGCGCATCCAGTTCTTCGCCTCATTGATGCCCCGGAATGTTTCGGGTATGTAATGCTTTCCGTCGATGGTGCGGACATCGACAATGCAGGGGATCCAGTCCGGGTCAACGTGAAACCCTCTCGGTGTGACCTCAATTCTGAATAGCATATGCTGTCGTTATCCGTTACCTATTCGTTTTCGCCATCCCTGGGTGCCATTCCGGTCGGCATGCCAGACAAATTCCTCGCCCCCATGCTTCAAGGTCGTCACCCCCGAAATGGGCCGTTCCACAGTTTCGTCTAGGATTTCCGACTTCTGGAGCGTCTCCGACCTCGCTATCAGCCCCGCCATGATGAACCGGGCCTTTTCCCGGCTGTCGGCGGCAATGATAATCGGTTTGGGGATGCCCCGGAGGCGGTATCTATAAAGCCGCACATTCGGTTGCCTGGGCGGCCTTTGACTTGGTTGTCTTACGCCATTCATCGCAGACGTAGAATGATTTGGTAATCGGGTGTAGGGTTCGTTCGCAAGTATAGGCAAAAGCCATAAATATGCGTCTGCAAAGGCCTAAGTTCGGTTGTGCATGGAAGGCCCAATGCTCGCAGTTTTGGCATCGCTTAACCGTCTCTTTCTCCTTCCGAATCAAATGTTCTTCCATCCAAAGTAGATATTTTGACCGAAAGATAAGGAATTATCGGATGCACAATGTAGGACTGGCCACATCCGTCACATACCACCTCCAAGTGATAATTGTCGCGGTACCACAGCGGAACGACCCGTTCCACGGCGCAATACGGACACTTGACTTCAGCAGCCGTCCGGTACAATTTCACGATCGACATATGGTTTCTAGCAGGTGCAGCATGGCCTCGGCCCTTGCGGCCACCACCTCCCGGTCGGGCATGGATGGCAGGCTGTCCGCCGCCCGGTGCAGCCGTTGGCGCATGTCCTCCAGTTCGTCCGGCTTCATCAGGCCGGACAGGCGGGCAGCAAGCAGGTCCGCGCCATCTTTCAAACTGCGCATCGATATGGGCTTCACGAAAGACAGCCGCATGTTGAACAAAATCGCAGCTACTTCCTTTTTCCGGTTCGCCTCCTCGGCATCTAAGAATGTCTTGTGCCGGGCGGTTGCCTCGGCCACCCGTGTCAGGATTTCCGTGAACTGATCCATTGGTTTTTGAGGAATTTGGCTTTTGAGTTCTGTCCAGGCATCCGCCTCCGTCTCCGCCCGTATCGCCCCCATCCATCCGCCATGCCCCCAGACGTGTATTACCACCGTCTGAGCCGTCCGGATGACTTGCAGCCGGTTCCATGGGATGCCGAAGGTAGCAATGTGGGCTGTAATCTGGTGAATCATTTTGCATAATTGTCTGTAATTGAGGCCCATGCGTGGAAACGCAAGGCCGTTGGACTAATCACTAAACACCATGAAGACAAAGCGGTATAACATATTTTTCACCTGACCAAAAAATGCCCCCAGCGTGGAAACGCCGGGGTTTTGCTTGCTAACCTATGAAAACACCTAGTTTATCACCTGCCCGGAGGCTAGTTCGACAATCAAGTAGAAGTCAGGCGTGTAGAGGCCGTCCGCCTTTTCCTGCCGCTCGTATTCCGTGACCATCCCTTTGGCCTGGGGTACGGAATTGGCATAGAATACAAGTTGCCCCGCCCCAAAAACTGCATACTTTATTTCATCTTCGGAATCAAGGTCGAGGGGGTTCAAGATATGGATTTCCGGGATAACAAGGGGGGGGAAGTCCGCGACGAGTTTATCGAAAAATTCCATCTCGACCTCGGCATCGTAGTCCAAGTCGTTGACGGCATGAAGTTGGGCGAGAACGCCGAACAGGACGTGATACCCGACATAATCTTCAGGGTGGAGTTCCTGCAATTTCCGGTCTCGGATTTGTCTGATTGTTGCTTTCATGTTTAGTAATTATAGTGTGATTATGAATGATAATTGGCGCGTATACCGCCGCGCCCCGGTAACACCTATTTTATCTCCTCTCCAGTCTTCAGATTGAAGATGGAATAGAAGTTATCCTCATGCAGTTCGTCGCGCTTTTCAATGCGCTCGAATTGGGCCACTAAGACCTTTGCCTGCTCGATGGTTCGGGCGAATGTTACCAGTTTACCGGCCCCGAAAATACCGAACTTGATTGTTTCTTCGCTCTGTTTTCCTTGTAGCTGCCAGTAGAGAAGTTCGGGGAACTCCTCCAGCATCTGCTCAAATAGGTTTAAGTCAACTTGGGCATCATAGTCGTAGTCGTGCAAGGCAACGAGCTTGGAAAGGAGGCCGTAAAGATTAAAAAGGCTAGGATAGTCATTTGGGCAAATTTCCTGCAATTTGCGGTCGCGCAGCTCTGTGATGGTCATTTTCATGGTTCTGCTTTTATGAATGGGTGATAGTTTATGTCAAAGTAGATGAAATAATTGTGCGTTCGTGGAAGCATTACAGGGTCGTTACGACCCATAAGATCGTGAGTGATGGCATGTATGACCTGAACGCTGGAAACATTACGTGTCGCAGCATAAGCGAGGAACCCGGCCATGTCCATTATGCCAATTTCGCCGAAAGTACTGGCATATTCATCCAGATATTCGGGATGTTCGATACCAATGGATTGCATGTAGCGGAGGATTTGTTGATGGGCTATTTCGTAGTTATTCATGTAATTTTTTTTGGGGTAGTGAAGGCCCGACCCTAAAAGGCCGGGCCGTTTGATTCAGTTTGCGCTCGGATCAGCCATGCCAGCGATATGGGCTATTCTCGAAGATTGGGGCGCAAACATGACGATTTCGATGGTTTTATCGTGATTTCGCTTGATAAAAATGACTTGTTTGCGTATGTCCTCAATGTCAGTTTTGCAGTCCTTCGATTCACCCTCCTCGTCCGAACCCAGGATGATGGCGTTCCCGGCGATGGGATACTCCCAGCCCTTCATTGTGAAATATCCTACGATTTCAGGGTGCATGAGGCCTTCGTCATCTACATACAGCCCATCCCCATTTTCGTAGCTGACAGGTATGCTGAACAGATTGCATCCGTTCCCGATGGCTGGGTAAATGGAACGGTAGTCCTTATAGTCTAAATCTATGTAGTACACTTCGCAGGTCTCTACGTCAATTTTGATTGCTTTCATGGTGCATGTGTTTGATTGGTTATTGGTGATTTGTTGTTGATTAGTATTCTTCGCAGTTGGATTTGCACCATACTTCAAATAATGTTTGAATATCCCCCTTCCGAACCTTGCGCAGTTCAGCAGCGGAAGGATTCGTGTTGCCATAAGCAGCGAGATAAATGCGCCTCAGTTCATAGAGTGAGACCTTGACGGACACCTTGACCGTTGTCCATTCCTTGTCGCGGGGTTTGCGTTTGATGCTCATGGTGTGTGTTTTTTGATTAGTGATTTTATGTGTAGTGTGCGCGTATCCCGCCGCGCCCCGGAATGGGTCAGTTTTTCGCGCACCAAGGATGGCCGCATCCGGTGTGGTTGCAGCGAATCCTGACTACCTTTTTGTAACTAAGTTTGCCTACCTGCGAATTTTCAGCGCATTGCTGCTTCGCTTTTTCTCGCGCATCCTGAAAAGTCGATGCGTGTAACTGAAAAGTGACTAGGGTCGGGCGATCGTGAAACCCTGTCAGGAGGGCGGTCACTTCGTAGTGCTTCTGCGTTTTCTCTTTCCTGTTCTGCGTCCAGCTCATGGTGTTGGGTTTTAGTGATACACGAATATAGTGAACTTTCTTTTAAGTATCAAAGATAATTGATGCTTATAGGTTTATTAACAAAAAATTAACATTTATGCGCATGGATGCTCTACCGGCCTTTTCCGGGGGGATGGGGGGGGGTAAAAATGAGGCCCCCGTAGAAACGGGGGCCGGATGTCCATATCCCTATGAAAGTCAGCTCTTATTGCGCTCCCGGTAGGACGGGATGGTCAGGAAAAGATAGATAGCGAGGGCCAGGATGACAGCCGCGAGGCCAAACGTGCTGCGGAACAGGTCCGGCCAGATGGTGATTCCCACGGCGATGGCAAAGGTCAAGACAAGGATGATGATGCGGTTTTTGAATGTCATGGCTTAGTTGTTTTGTGTTTTGATGAAGATGACCGGATTCTTTGCGTTTGCTCCGCAGTATTTTTCAGCGCACTCCAGCCCGTCCGAGATTTCGATGGACATGCAGAGCAGGACGCACATGGGCGTACCGAAGCCGGCTGACAGGGCAATGCAGCCGGCATGGCACATGATTGCAGTCGCTAATGCTTTCGCCATGCAGGTGAAATACTCCTTGTCGCAGTTGTTCGTCAGGGCGATGCCCTCGGCAGGCTGCATGGTTTTCAGGATGTCCAGCCGGATGGCTTCCTGGTCTAGAGGACCGTATTTGTCAATGATGCGGCGCAGCATATCATTCGACCTTTGCTCAAAGGCCCGAAGTTCGCGGGCTACCTCGGGCGAGTATATTACATCCAGGTCCGCCGTCCGCATGCTCTTTATCGTTCCGCGACCTTTCGCGTCAGCTATCATTACATCAGCCATGCGGATAACTTCGTCGCGGTATTCTACCCAAGTCGGGTCCTCAGTCATAAAGGCCGGATCGGGGGCCTGCTTCAGGCAGGCGAACAGCCCTATTGTGATAAGTATTAAAACTGAAATGATAATCGTTTTCATGATATTGATGGATTGAGTAATTGTATAGATGGATACTCCTGCAAAGTATAGGGGGATAGCATTAGGGTATCCCATCCCGGGCGCGGCGCAGCATGCTCACCAGTTGGGGTTCCCAGGGCAGCGGACGCTACCCCAGTTCTTTGTAGTTGTACGCTGACTGATTCCGCAGCCGGTCGCTAAAATTGACATGGCTAGAATGATAATCGCTTTTTTCATGGAACTGGTTTTCTATTAAACGGGGATATATTCCGGATATTGTGCAGCCCTAAAAATAATTACGGAATTATTCCTGATTATTCCGAATTAACCCTTGATAATTCTTTTTTAATTCCCCGGATAAAAGTCGATATAATTTCTTTGATTCCTGAATGATTCGGGATATTTAGAAAAATTGCAATAAATATCCATTTTTGGCAAATTATCGCCAAAATTAGCCGATTTTAACAGCGTTTTGTTTTACGGAAAAGATATTTGATGTTAATACAGAGGGGTGTTTTATCGACTAATTTGATTGATATAAGGGTATTTATTCAGACATATATCATTGATAATTCAGGACAAAAAAAGGGGGAAAGGTAGATACCCTTCCCCGTTGTTGATTGTATAAACACAAAAAGCCAAGCATAAAAATACGTTTATTATATGATATTCTTTAGGTCGGATTTCTTAATCTTGCCCCTGGGTATCAACTTGTTTACTTCACGGATCATTGCCAAGGCCCGGGCCGTCCGGTTGGTATCCAAATTGAACCGGCGCAACTTCCGGACATCCTTCACCCCCTCCAGGTCGATGTGTACTATTCCGCCCCCTACGTTCCGGGCCACTACCCTGTCCATCTTTAATAACTTAAAGTCGAACCCGTATTTCAGAAAAGCAAAGTCATGGATGACGCCATGGTGATGCTTGCCTCGAAACACGATGCCGTCCACCCAATAGAACATGAAGTCGTTGCCCAGAATCTTAGCCATGTCGCGCATCGCATCCGCGACATACTTGCAGATATGGAACCACGCGGACCGGAGGACGGGGTTGGTCACTTGTTGCACGTCATCCAGCACCCCCGACTTATAGATGAATTTGGTCTTCATGATGGCAATGCTGCCTATCAGTCGTAGCCGCATCGACTTGTCAAGATTTTTGCACTCGTCGTAAAACTCCTTACTGATGTAGCCCAGCGCGTGTGCGGCATTGTAATACGCCATATTGATGTCCAGTTCCCAAATGTCATCAAACGCCGCCTCGGTCTTCACCCGGTAAAGCTGCTTAGAATAGGCGTAGTAGTCCACATCGCTGCTCCTTGCATAGGGTACGTCCAATTTCTTATCCTCGATGTTCCGCAGTACCTCCTTCCTGATCCGGGTAAACAGATGCAGGGTCTTTAAGTTGTATTGCTCGCTATCCGAATAGATATAACGGCAATTCCCCTCCCGTATGATGACGGTATTGTTGGTCGCCGTATAGGTAAAGTCCTTCCCCTGCCTGGAGGCAATGTCAACCTTCTTCTTCCAATCGCCCTTGCATCGAAAATTGCTGATGCGCCGGGGCTTCTTCAAGAGCGCAATCCCTTCGTCCTCATTGTCATCCTCGTCATCGTGATTTTTTCGCTTTGTACTTCCTTTGATGGGTGCGGATGCTACCGCCCCAGGCTGGGGCTTGGACTTTGGGGGCATGGCTGATGTGTTATGTGTTATTGCTTTCTGCGCTGCTTTCGGATGCCTAACATCCGGAACCATTGGTCTTCTGATGGCCGCCTGTCCGGATAGATCGTATGGAAATACACCTTGTCGGGGATCGGCTCCCCCTTCTTTGTCTGCCCGAACACAAAGCGATGCAGGCCCCGAAGGAGCCAGACGATGAAACGATTGCCACGGGGCCGAACCGGAACCGGCTTGGGGGGGATGGGTGCCGTCAAGGGCATGCGTATCACCCGCATGTGGGTGCCTACGCTATGATGTTGCTCTTTCATACTTCCTTGGGGTCGGCCCATTCCGGTTCGTCATCCGACCGGGGCCAAAGTTCCTTATCCAAATACCTGCCCGTGTTACGGTCATATATGATGTGCAGGTCACGCCATCCGGGGTAAATAAGATTGTCCGTAAGGTAACACGTCCGGTCACGGCGTATATAAAGATAGGTGTCCGGATGGATATTTCCAATGTATTAGTCAATGTTTTCCTCCCTCCGCCCTGGCACCCCCATGACCCGGTACGTTGCCGGGCTGCCCTCCGCCTTGCGGAAAGTCGCCCCGCTGCGAACCAGGTTGTCAATGAATACCCAGTCATGCCCGTAGTCCGGTCCATGGGGAGGCATGGCCCGTGCTACATCCGATTTGACAATCAATTCGCTATGCCCTATTCCCCCATACGACAGCGTTGCGTCTCGGATAATGCCGTGGCAGTCCAGACGCGAATTGAAAAAAGCAAAGTCAAGGTTTGGGTTTTCCTCCATAAAGCTGACGTAATTCATAAAATGATTAGGCAGGAATATGTCGTCATTGCCTCCGAAAATAAAGAATTTCCCCGAAGCCATCCGGATGTTCCGGTTAATGATCTCATAGCCGCACCCCCCGTAATTCTCTGACAGATTGGCCAGAACCAAGACATTCCCCCGCTCCTGCATGCGTCTCTGGGCCTCATGGAACTCCCCGGAATCAATGATTTCCTGCATCACCGGGCAGCCATCGCCGATGACAAGGGCCTCCCATCCCACCATTGTCTGGTCAATGATTGAACGTATCATTCGCCGTGTCCGCTGGGGCCTGCCCCAACAAGGGATGCTGCATGTTAGACGCATAGGGGTAGTGTTATGCTTCGATTTGCCTAATGATGTCATAGACGCGAAGGGCGGAACGGCCATCGCCGTAGGGGCATGGTGCTGTCACAGCCTTCGCCTTCAGGGTATCAGCGAATATCTGGGCAAGGTCCTGCGGGTATTGACACATCACCAGATGTCCAGTTTCCAAGCCCTCCGGGCGTTCCGTCACCTTTCGGCATACGATGACCTTCTTACCTAAGAACGCACCCTCCTCCTGCAAGCCGCCGCTGTCGGTAATGATTAGACGGGCGGCAGCGAGGACATACTGCATCTCGTCCGGCCGGATAGGCTCAACTACCTCTACCTTTTTTCCAATGATGCCGATGTGCTTGCGAACCTCCGGGTTAGGGTGCAAACACAATTTGAAATATAGTTCCGGATACGCCTCGGCAAGGTCAGATATAGCCATGTACCAGGACAGCATGATGGGGTGATTCTCCCGTCGATGTAGGGTTATTAAGATTGTATTGCCTGTCTCGGGCATGTTGTTCTCGACCATCGGAAGCAGGTTGTCAAGGCCCGTGTTTCCGACAACATGCACATTCTTTGTAATGCCCTCACTTGCCAGGTTCTGCGCTGCCATCCGGGTAGGGGCTAGGTGTACCTGCGCTATCTGGGTGATCATGCGCCGATACCCTTCCTCCGGGTACGGATGCGCCAAATTGTAACTGCGTAGGCCCGCCTCCAAGTGATATATCCTGCATTTTCGGTTGAAGGCCGACAGGGCGCAAGCGAAGGCCGAGGCGGTATCCCCCTGAACTAGGACCGGTGACTTCAGCAAGCCCGTGCTTTGAAGTATGCCGGCAATCGTACTATTCAGGTCATTACCACTATTGAGAATCACGTCAGGCTCATGGCCATCGTACAGCACAAATTCACGGGGGTGCTGCCGTGTGAATACGGATACAAAGGGAAAGCCCTCTAGGCGCATCACATCCATGACCGGTTTTAGCTTTACATACTCCGGTCGGGTGCCATAGCATAGGGCTATCATCGCTTCTCGTTTTTGAGCATCCATCCCTCCATCCTCGACTTATGGAAATACTCCGACATCAAAGCCCGGAACGGCAGGCCGCTGGATTCGACATTGCTTTCCCATAGCGAGACGGCATCCGTACCCAGATTGTAGCCGTTCGTGCTTCCCCAGAGGGTCATGTCGTTCCGGGGATGCGGCGGCACATACGTCCGGATACCCCCGTACTTCTGAAGCATGTGACTGAAATGGATGTCCTCGCCGCAAAGCCGGTAGCGAGGCTCCAGCGGCTCCCGGAACATGTATGCCAGCCATTCGCGGCGGAAGAACCAGGCATGTCCGACGAAATCCACCTCGACCACGTGTTCGTTGTTGCCCGAATCCGGCCAGCCGTGTCGGATGCAAGGCTCATAGTAATGCGACTGGGCCGGGGGAAGGGGGTCGACATACTCCAAGCCGACCGTACCGAGCATGCCGGGGTGTGTACTCATTGTCTGGAGGCAATTCTCCAGCCACCTGCGGCCCGGGATGGTGTCGTCGTCAAGTACGCAGACATACGTCGAAACGGCATTGAGCGCATAGGTGAAACGCGCCCATACCCCAAGATTATGGGTACAAAAGGCCGTCACCGCCTCAGAGGACAGTCCGTAGTCGATGTAGTTCGTTCCCGCATCCATGGGGGCATTGTGCCAAAGCATGACCTCATTCGGAAGGACCGACTGCTGCTTTAACGCTGCTAACTGGGCCGACAGGTTATGCCTACGCCTGTATCCGTTCAATACGACTGATATGCTCATGTCGGCTCGTTTAGGTTGTCGTCAATCGTGAATGAATTGAACCAGAGGGGGTCTCCCGGCATGCGTAGGCGGATGATGCGGCACCTGTTGGACTTGCCTGCAATAAACAATAACCCGCGTTGCACCATCTTCTCAATGCTTTTTCTTCCGATTTCCGTTCGGATATGTCCGGGCAAATACTTGTAGGCATCCGATGTATCAATAATGATTTCAGCCAGGTCCCTGCAACAATCTGCAATCGCAGTTATCATGTACCGCTGGTTTTGACCGGTCAGAAATCCGTGACCCTTTCGCTCCCAGTCGTCTATCTTCTTCCGGAAGTCGGCAAGTTCCTGCCTCGTCATCTGACGCGCTCGCAACCCTGTCATTCTACCATCAATTATGACAAGTCAAAAGTAGGCGGCCAGTATGTCGTTAGGCACAATACCGTCCTCTAATTGGATATGGTAGTTCGGATTGATCTCACGGAGGTGCGCATATACATCCTCAATGTGAATACCCTCGCCCCAGTTCCCGGTACCGAACAATCGAAGGTCGTCAATCAATATCCTCGGCCGCAGGTGCGCCACCTCTTTAATGTACCTCAACTCGTCCAGCAACGGGCATTTCTTCACACCCATGACATCGCCATCCCAATGGGCATCGAGCCAGAATGTGCATCCGTTTTCCAAGCCCCGGACGATGTGCGGCATCAGCATGTGGCTGTCACCAAGATGAAGCTGCACCCGGCCCTGACTTATTGCCACCTCGGTACGCTGTATGGCCCGGTCGTACCAGTACCGGTTTATTTCGATGGATATGACCTCTTTGAAACCTACTTCCAAGGCTGTCAGAACGCCGTCCGCATTATGCGTTCCCGTCTCAAAAAACGTATGCGAAACATACTTTCGCAGGACTGATGGGGATATAGGCATTAAAAAAGCGTTTTTTGTGTTAAATAAGGTTGTAATCTGATTTTAGCCAAATCACAGTATTGCTTGCTAATTTCTGACATAATCCAATTCCGTTTCCATTTGTGTGCCATCTTTGCCGTTGTGCCACTTCCACCAAAACAATCATATACAATGTCGTATTCGTTGCTCCAACTTAAAATATGGTCTTCGGCTAACTTTTCAGGAAACATTGCAGGGTGCATAAATGCAATATCGTCATTTGTTGTCATTCCCTTTCCTGTTGCGTAATACCATATATTATACCTATATCCATAATCATTAGAATATATTTTTTGCCTTTCGATAATTTTACCATCAGGCTTTCGTTCGGAATTTTTACCCCATGATGTTTTCCATTTATTTTTCCTGTCTTTCAAAAGGTTAGTTGTTTTAGGCGCACCCTTAGAGAATACAAACATATATTCAAATGAGCCACTATATCTATTACTTTTATCGGATGCAGGATATGATGGCGTTTTGCTGTATATCATTGTGTCGTGCAATCTAAAACCACAATTCATAAAAAACAAAGCCTGACGAAAAGAGGTGCCTGTTTCAGTACCGTTTATCGTCGCATCACCAACCACCCAAACAATAACTCCTCCATTTTTTGTAACCCTGTATAATTCTTTAGCTATGTCTTCAAAAGGAAAAGAATATCCGGTATAGGTTCTTAATTGATTATATGGTGGAGATGTTACCGTTAGATCAATATAATTATCACGAATCCTAGACATGGTATCCAAATTGCACTCATTGTAAATCGTGTTTAATTCAATACTTTCGGACATATGTAATTTTTTATGGGCGGCAGGCTGGATATTTCTGCCACAATTCTTCAAGTTCGGTAGGATACTCAGCCGTGTTCCATTGCCCTTTCACCTTCGCCGTGGCGATGTAGGGAAAGTATGGATCTTCGTAGTGGCCGCCTATTTTCCGACCTACCTCATAGTGACATATACCCTTCACCTGCATGTCGCGCAGCACCGGACTATTTACCAGTTCATCCGTGATTCGTTGCGGCTTTGCGGACATAAACATCGACTTTAGCACATCCGTCCGCCAAATCGTCGCCTGGGATGAATAAAAGTATTCCGATTTCCGTGGTATCGCTGCATAATACGGAAGATAGTAGGTGAAGTTTCTGCGGTCCATACCCGACCATATCAGCCGGAAAAAACCTAGTTCTTCGTCCCGGCGGAAGTAATCTAAAGAAACTTTTATTCTCAGACGTGACCAATCCCCATGAAGGATATAGTCCTCCTGCATATACAGCACATACTCGGTATCTACGCGGTCGAGGCCGCTGGTGATTTGCTGCCAGAACGGCTGCAAATCGTCATAGACATGACAGCCGAATGTGGAATGTGAAACGGGAAAATCGCATAGGATAAGGCCCTTGGGATGCGGAAAATGTTTGTCCAGCCTGCCGAAATATGGCGCATGCAGGTCCTTCGCATTGCTGTGCGTGTAGGTCAGTATCGTGAGGTTATCTAAACTCATTCCGGAGGCAATTTTGATATTTCATGCGCGTAATGGCTGCCTGGATTCATGTACGGCCGTGTCTTCCGCCCATGGATGAACTCGTCCATCGAACTGCCCACATCGACATACTGATTGCCCGGACAAAGCCGGTGTAGCATGTAGACAATGATGGCCGATAAGGGGCCGGCAGCGACAAAAATCGTATGCCCCTCGCCCCGGATACGGAAGTCCCAGAACTCGTCGATAACGATACCCTTTGCCTCGACCCAGTTCACGATGTCGTCCGGTACAGGAAACAACCCCCGCACATGGAAGGGGAAGGCATCGCGGTTAGCCCGGTGATTGCAGATGACATAGGCTCCCTCGACACTCTGGTAAAAGTCCAGCATCCGGGTGTAGTTGGCGTTGATCCATAAATTCGCAAAGGTTATGTTATCGACCCGTTTTATTCGATTATGCAGATACAGGTAGTCGGTCAAACTATCGGTAGGGGCCGATATGGCGCAATAGTAGTTTTCGTCGCACATATCGAGGCAATGCAGCAAGGTTTGACCTACGAGCGTCATCCGGTCCGGTGCCGTCCAGCGGTCAACCATCCCGGCCTGCGTCTCGGGGCCTATGGAACGGCCCTGCATTAGGGCCACCTCGCCATCGGCGAAGCGGCCCAGGGCGAACGGAACCCCTGACTTCATCATGCCCGTAAAACGGTCGAAATCGGTGAAGAAACGTGATTGTGTCATCCGATACCGAGATCATAAGGCCCAGGCCCATCGGAGACCTCCTTCGTTGCCGCCACCTTTGCCCGGATGGCATCTGCATCCTTCAGGGAGAAGTCACCCCCTACGGCCCGGACGCGGTCCCAGACAAGGACAACGGCCCGTAGGGTGTCGATGTCGACATTCGCCCATTGCGGTTCCATGATGGCGAGCGCGGTGCGCGTCCAGGTCAATCGCTGCTCAAAGTCCTTTTCGCTGTTTGATTGCGGCTTTTTCTCTGCCATGATAATCGTGTTTTGGGTTTGGATGTATGCTATCTGACCTTTAGTATGCAATGCCCTTTCCCCCCGTACTCAGGCATATGGCCTCGCTGACAACCTCCGAAGTGAAGAAATGCCGTATCCTAGGGACAAAGTCGTAGTGATGGTAGTCGTCCACTACGATGTGCGCTCCGGCGGATAGCCGCCCCTGCATGTATAAACTGGCAAGGCTGCGGCCGTTCCCATGGGGACCGTCGAGCAGCACCAAATCGTATCGGTCGCGCAGGCTGTCAAAGGGGATGTCGTATGTCGCGTTTCGGATAAAGGGGTCGACGGGGCCGTGGACGATGCCGAATTGCTCCCGCTTGAAGTCACGAAACCGCATCATGCACTCGTAATCAAAGTCCGTGCAGGCTATCAAAGGACATATCCGGAAGCGGAGGAAATCATGGCCCGGCCCCTGATAGGCGTGTGCCGCGTCATGGTCGAAACTGTCAATAGTGTATTGAAAACCATGCTGTTGTCTCATGTCGATGAAGAACTGCGTCGATTGGCCGGAACCGAACTCCAAGATGCTCCGGACCGTACCGGTGAGCAGAATGTCGCGCATGTACTCCAGCGTAGGGACTGCCAGCCCCCAGCCGTCAGCGTAGTACCGGGAAAGGTCGGATGACGTTGTTTCTGACATGATGGGGCTAATTTCCGTACTCTTTACGATACTTTTCAATCGCCTTGAAGATGACATGCACCAAAGGAGGCACTACGGCGTTCCCGTATCCCTTTATGGATTCGTTGCGCCATTGAGAAAAGGTAATTCCGTCCAGTTCGGCGGGAAGCCCATCATCTCCCCCACAAACCGGGGGTTCAGTTGGGAAGTTTTCCCAACTTGCACCATGTTGGCCGCATGCATCGCGTGTGCCAATGTATCTTTCTGTCTGTTCGGATTGTGACGTGTGCAACCTCCCTTCGCGTCCGATATTGCCGTCGGAGTCGGCAGCATCCCCATGCTCGATAAATCGTTCAGCCCAAAGCTCCAACCCTGTTCCATCTTTCTTTGTGTCCGGCCGTCCTCCATTCTGCTCCCGTTTTTTTCGTCTCGTGATTGCGGAGTCGGCAGCATCCCCGGCCATCGCTTCTCCACGAACCCGCTCTGAATCTCCTGCGCAAGCGTTCCGCTGTTCACGAACTTCTGCTCCTTCTTGGACAGGTTCTCCGAGTATGCGTCCATTGCCGATGGCGTCTTGAGTAGCATCCCCGAATACAGCACCTGACTGGTCAGGCACTTGTACTTGTTGCCCGGATGCGGAGCTTGATTTAGTCCGGCCTCCGTCCGCTTCCGCTGCCTTGCTTGATAGTCCTCCGGCGTTTCCGCTATCTCCACTAATCCTGGCGTGAGCAACAAACCAGATCCGGTTTCTGAGGTGCGGTGCGTTGACACCTGCAGCTGGAAGTACATACGGTTGTACTTCGTACCCTTCAGCTTCCAAGTCAGTCTGCACCTCGTGGAATACCAGTCCTCCATTCCAAGAAGCAAGGCCGAGAACATTCTCGCCCACGATCCATGACGGTCGAATCTCTCGTATGACCCTAAGCATCTGCGGCCAAAGGTGTCGAGCGTCCTCCTTGCCATGTCGCTTCCCGGCCGAGGAGTATGGCTGACAGGGGAATCCGCCGGTGAGGATGATGTCCTCGTTCCGCCATCCGGAACCCCATCTTCGGGAAAGTTCAGCGTTAATTGTGTCATAGTTGAGGGTATGTATGTCTTCGTGATGGTAGGCATCCGGCCAGTAGTGTGATAGCACCTTGTTAGCCCAGGCATTGATTTCGCAGGATACGATGTTACGCCAACCCATCCACTCGGAAGCAAGATCGAACCCGCCTATGCCGGAAAACAAGGAAATGTGCAGCATGACCTAATGATGCGTGAATGTAGATAGTTTCAAACACTTTTAAGCATCAAAGTGCGGAAAAAAATTAGAATCATTGATTCACAGCGTTTTACAATATCATGGCGGGTTTGTAGGATCCTTCCTCCCCCTCCCGAAGAAAAGCTAGACACACCACCTAACCCAGGCATCCGGGATGGGCAGGAAGGGCCAAAAATGAAAAACGCACAGAAACGGCCCAAATTTGCCCTAAAAGGCATCGAGTAATACCAACCCCTTACTCAGTTATTTGACGCGATTTTTTTTATACAAAAGGGGGGGTAAAATGGGTATTCCAAAATAGGTGATGCAGGGCAAAAATGAAGTGCGGCGATTTTTGAGCTGATTGTTCATGTCTTGTCTAATGTTGATGTTTATACGCATTAAACAAAATAACGGGCCAGGGCAGACCACCACCCAGTTCGATACCATGACCGGATGCAAGGCACCCGCCGGACAATTTTTTTTGCGAAATCGGCGATTTTTTTTACTAATTAGTTTTTTTTCTGTATAAGCATGCGTATGCGCACAAGCATACGCATGCGCGAGTACGTGTATGCCTGCACCTGCGTAACTACACATGCGCGAGTACGTGTATGCCTGCACCTGCGTAACTACACATGCGCGAGTACGTGTATGCCTGCACCTGCGTAACTACACA
>Ga0169931_10008138_pt1 | contig 15365 bp, 11 predicted proteins | sample Kivu_15m_20L_FD_129675 | JGI IMG/M metagenome (GOLD analysis project Ga0169931, IMG submission 129675) | Freshwater microbial communities from Lake Kivu, Western Province, Rwanda to study Microbial Dark Matter (Phase II) - Kivu_15m_20L... | ecosystem: Environmental > Aquatic > Freshwater > Lake... | reverse complement strand
TTTTTGATGTAAATAGTCTTTGTAGTCATGTTGGTATTAGTATTAAATCTTAGAAATTCATCTGTTTGGAGAATCAAATTATAATGTTCTTCAGATTTTACAGAGAATGACTTAATTTGAGAGAAATCAGAAACATTCACAGGGGTTGTAATGGATTCGACTTTATTGTTTTTATAAACTATTTCCATATTAGTTCTGACTGAATTTCCTGTATTAATGTCTCTAGTTTCTAGAATTTTATTATCACAGCCGAGAACATAGAAATGCCTGAGAGCCTGGAGATATTTTTCATTGCAATTTGTAGAATTGGCAAAAACAGGATACACTGAGATAAAAAGAAAGGCAAAAGTTTCCTTGCTTTGGTTAAATGTTAATGTGCCTGCTCCCAAAAACAAGAGTCCTATTGCATGGTGGATAGCTTGGTTATATCCATAATGAAAAGTTCCTACATCACAGTCCAATCTCTTTCTTATTATTCTCAACAATTTGAAGCTTTCTAAATCTCCAGTGCCAGCCATCACCATTGATAGGGAATATGAACAAATGCATAGGCATTGCTCTAAAGTATTTTTATTTAAATAGAATTTGTTTATGTCATTGTATTTGTTGTTCTCCTTGACTATTATGTCTGACACAATTTTTATTTTCCTGATTTTTTGTATAATATTTTGAATTAAATCACACACTTCTTTATTACTTGACCCTGAGTACTTAAATCCTATACTAGAAACAGCTGCTGAGATAGAATAAAAATAGGAACAAGAAATTTGAGAGAATTCTATATTATTAACTATCGATGAATAAGAGATATTCTCAACTATCGTAGATAATTTCTCTTCATATAGGAATTTTATATAATCGGGTATTTGATTGTAGATCCAATCTTTGGTAGCTGTAATATTATCCCACATTATCAAATTTTTTGTTTGAATCGCTAAGAAAATATTAAATGGCCTGAAGCTATTCAATTCAAAAAGGTTCTTTGGAATTATAATTTTATTTGCTACTGCTGAGTTATTGCTTTGAACATAAATCAAAGAAAGACATGAAAAAGCTGCTGGAGCTGTAAGTCTAATATTAACTTCTGTTTCTTCGAAAAAATTCTGAGTTAATTTTTTGTTAAAATCATTTTTTGATTTGTTAGAAGAAAAGTCTAGTTTTTTACCCCCATTAGCAAAATTAAGAAGCTTTTCTTCTAATTTCAAATCTTCGTTTATTTTTACTTTTCCTATACCGAGATTTATTAGTCCTATAGCAAATCCGAGGCACAGATTATAAGATTCAACATGATTTATATTGTTGCTCTTCTCATTTATTATTCTTTTACCAATTTGATTTAAAAGCATTTCAGTCATTAATCTGTTGCCTGTTTTCATATAAATTAGCCCAATCCCCACACTAGCCGCACATTGGATATTCATAGGGATATTAATCTCAAGAGATGATGGAATCAAGTAGGCAATATGCAAACATAATGTTCTTGACAAGGATTCTTCCATCGAAGATAGTTTACTTGCAGCCCTTCCTAAAAGAATTCCAATAGTTATCCCGTCATGTGCTGTTTTCATATATTGATAAATGTCCGTTGAGAATAAGCTATCTAACTGCTTGAGAAGTCCCAATCCTAGCAGAAAACCTCCATGCTCATAACTGGCAGTGTTAGGTTTGTTAAACAATATCCAATTTCTTATATAAGATTTATTTGTAAAAAATTCAGTTGAAAGTTTCAAAGCTTGAGAAACTCCATTATGGAACTCAGGCCATTTTACAAAGTCCTTATCTTTAAGATATTCGGAATTAATATCAAGTTTAAAAGTTGATTCATCATGAGACGATATACATTGAAGATTTAGATACTTTATATTCAATATGTCTTTAGGAAAAGTTTTTATCGTATTTAGATTCACAGTTCCATATCCAATACCAGAGGAGTATTGCCTAATCAATGACTTAAGCATTAGGTTAAACTTTTCAATCTCAAATTTTGTGCTGTCGGTATTGTTTATCAATTCAATTGTATTTACTTTAATAACTCTATGAGGATTTAGGATTCTCTGACATTCTTTAAAACGAGTATCATGTTTGAATTTAATATTAGTTAAGAAATAGTCTGAAATGTAATTAGAAGAATGGTTTTCGTATAGAAATCCTGAGATATTATCACTTGAATCTGATTCTTCTTTTCTTTCAGTAATTTTCGGTAATTCATAATTCTTTGCTATATCTGAACGATCGAGGAGTTTAAGAATTTTAGAATTCAGACTCTTATCAGAGGTTAAAACTGAAAAAGGATTGTTTTTGTACTTGCTGATTTCTTGAAGAAGGAGCATTGAAACAATCGGATGCATTAGCTTAATTGAATCTATTTCTAATCCTGCGTTGATTATTGCTACTAATACGTTGTTATTATAATGACCATAATTGCTTTCAGAAATATTTCTGAAGAAAAGGTTGTATTCGTTTGTTAGGAAGAATTTATTTTCGGTGAATTGATTTGATTCATTGATGTTATAGATCTTACAGATGATCGAAAAAAGATTTTCCATAAAAGAAAATTGTAAAAATTCTCTTTCGATTAAATTGTTTGTTTTATCTTGAGCCATTTTCCCAATCATTTGTAAGAATGATTTAATCTCGTATTCTTCTGGGTCTATTTGACTAATTGGAATTTTTATCAGGTTTCTGCTTATTAAATCCTTTACATCATCAGAAGTTTTCAATTGATAAAATGAATTGAAAAAAATTGCGTAATTTATTGTTAATTTTTGAATAAAATCATCTTGCCCATATGAAAGTAATTTGAATATGAAAGAGACAATTGAATCTGATTTTCCAGAATAAAAATTTTTGATTTTGAAATTTTCGAATAAATTCAAAGAAAATTTCACAAAATCATAAATAAATTTTCTTTTATTGTCTGAAAGATATTTTAATATTTTATGGAAGACATGTTCCTTTGTTAGATCTTTACATGATGTAGCAGATTTGTTGATTATTTTCTTAAATGGGAATTCTTCAATTTTAAAATCTGTTTTATTTTTTTCTATAAAATCTTTTGCAAGAGGAAAAAATTTCTCCAAATAATCTGATAAGTCTCCATCTTTAAAATAATTACTATTTGTTCTTTGTTGAAAATTTTCTTGTTGTGAGTAATTCGTTTCATTGAATATTATAAAAAAATATTCGCAAAATATAATAAAATAATCACAGTTATTATTATTGCTCAATTGGTTCTCTAGAAATAATTCTAATAATTTTTCAAGAAAAGCATAAAAAATATCCTTTGGCCAATAAACATACAGAAATTTTAAATATTTTATGATGATTTCATCTTCTATTCCAAAATTAAAAATTAAAGAAATTTCCTGCGTTTCAATTATATTATTTATTCTTTCTAAAATTTTGAAGGAATAAATATTTTCCTTATTAACTTGAAAATCAACGACTTTAGACATATCCTTATTAAGAGAAGTTTTAGTCTTTGAGAAAATTAGATCATAACAATTGATCTTTAACACAACCAAATTTCTCTCCAGGAAATTTAAAAACCCAAATTCATCCAAAAAACACAAAGTCTTATTTTTTATAAAATACCTGGACTTCTGTTTTAAAAATTGAATTATCACATTTTTGTTAATTTTATCTTTTTTCTTTTCAAAAGGTTCTTCTAATGGATCAGATCCAAGGATACTATCGATCAATTGAGCATGAATTACATTAGAATAGAAATAGATTTTCTTATTAAACGAAAGTAGATCATCGGATTTAAATTTCAGCTCTATAAGAGTAAATTTCTTCTTTTCTTTTTCAAAAAAGTTGAAAAGAGCCGAATTTTTCAAAGTAAAATTAGAGCAAATCATAATCTCAAAAACATCACAAATCGGAATATTCTTTTCATGGTTATCAAGCGTGTGATCAGTTAGAAAGAATAATGAGTAAGAGTTCTCATAATCAAAATTAGAAATTTTTGAATTTGAATTCAAAACATCTTCACAGTTAATAATCCTCTTCATTCTATTGTTGAAATCTTCTAATGAATTATTCTTTCTGCTTTGTAAGAGGTATATCTCCACCCTTCCATTATTAGAAGCAATTACAAAAGGGTATTTAATGGATGTCTTTATAATGTTAATATTCTTTATATTCTCGTTTGATAAATTTATTAGAGAAGAATAGTTATTGAGAGGATGGTGAGTTATCACATAATAAAAGTGATTATTTGTGTTAGGCGAGCTATTCTCTGTTGATTTACTCGATCTAAAAAAAAAATCGAAATTTTCTGAGGTGTGTTCGAATTTTATGATTATACCGTCACATATAGCATATATCTCTTCTATTTTATTCTTATATTTCAGATTCGTCTTTTCTCCACCATAAGAAACGAAGTCAATTGAGTAATCGTCATAAGATAATTTTGTGTTGTATTCATTTGATTCAAAAGATTTTAAGGGAGCATTTGAAAATGTTCTATCATATGAACTGAAATGAGCTGAGATTTCTTTTTTCATGTAAAATTTTAAAATTAAAAATTTTAAATAAATTAAAATAAATAAAAATTCAAAGAGAAATAAAACACCTTAATAAATGTATATAACTATTAACAACACATCGAACTAACCTAAAAATTCGCATCTTATTAAACAAATATAATAAAAATGTATTAGGACATAAAATAACCAAAAAGGTCAAGAGGAAATCTGAAGTTAATTCTCATCTTCTCATATCTTATAATCAATTAAATATTTTATTATCTTTTAAGAAATGTATGATAATCCGTAGAAACAACACTAAATAATTTTAGTATTGATAGACAATTTATCATTTTATTTGGCATTGTGGTTGTCGCATGAAAAATAATTTTATCAAGGGTTCATCGGCAATGCCATGATCAAATTTATTTGAAATTAATTGATATCCTTACTTAAATACTAAAATAATTAATATTTAATTAATTTATTAATTAAATATTTTTCAATATAAATATCAGCTAATATTAAATGTATTTAAGAAATGATGAACAATCTCTGTCAATCCATTGAATACGATGATAGACAAATGTGTTATCATACTGATTAAAATTCAATATAAATTAATTAATTCTTATTTTAATTAAAGTAATTAAAGAAAATAAAGCAGATAAAGCGAAATTTTTAGAAAATTTTGTCTCTGCCAATTGCTAGAAATTAAATTAAAATAATTATTTAATTTTAATATCCATAAATTTTTTTTCTTAAAGTTGAATCAGAATAAAGAAAAAGAAGAAAAAATGTTTTAGCTAATGGAAAAAAATTTAGAAATTCAATTGCATGAATTGATGATGAAAAACAACAAGAAATTTGTTGAACTCATCGAAAAAGCAACTAATAATTTCAGAGAAAAATACAACAAAGAAATATATATTAAAAATAGAGAAAGCCTCAGAATTTTAGATGGCTCTAGTCCTTCTGATTTCGTCACATCCTTAGAAATCGTCGAAGATTGGATGGAAAAGTGTATCGACGATATCAGAAATTTTATTAAACCTATTTCTTATCCTCTTTTCGTATATCTTTATTTGGAATTGATATTGAGAGACCTCTGGAGCGAAGGTATTTTTTAACTAAAATTTTTCTCATTTTCAGCCAAAGAATTCTTTGAAGTTTTCAGTCATAAATACACCGCATTTCGAGAAGAACTTGAGCAATTAGAAAATTTAAAAGAGCCTTTAAATGTTGGTACTCCTATTGTATCAAATTATCTCAAGAATAAAATTCATATTTATATTCCTCGCACTATTTTCGATTTCTTTTTCCACTTCTTGAATACGAACAATTTAATTTTAATCATAGATATCCTCAACAAATACTTCGAGCGCTCAAGTAAATTATTTAAAAATAAATAAAATATTTATTAACTATAGACTTATTATCAAAAGTCGGAACTACAAATGCATTGGAGAATTCCGAAAAATTCGTACTGTTGAATTTAACAGGAGAAGAGCTTGAAAGAATCAATGGAAAGACAACCATTTATTATAGCAAGTTGAAGAAAGACCAGGATCTTCAATTAAAGACAAAAGGAAAAGGAAAAGGCGAGAAGAACAGTCTTAGCAAGGTGATTATTCCTATTCCTGACAGCTATATAGAATATATGCCCTTGGATGTTCCTAATTTAAAAATAGACAGAAACAATTTACCAACGATAGGATGCTTTACTATCTTAAATTCTCATAATAAAATGAATTGTGCTGATATTTCAAGTGACGGAAGTATTGTAGCCTGTGGATTTAAAGATGGGACTATTACAGTGTGGATCAATGACAAGGACATGAATATTGATATAAATGGTAAATAATTGTATTAATTAAATCCATTATTATATAGAGAGCACCCTGAAAAAACTAGAAGAATATAAAGAATCTAATTTATACAAACTAAATTTAAGACGAGGTGAGATCAACCCTTATACAGGAATAAATAAAGAAATCAAAGGATCTAGTATAAAAGAGGAGGAGGAAGATGTTTATGAAGAAATCATCAGAAAAAAGAGAAAGTTCAAATTATGTGGACATACGGATGCTATCTTCAGTATAAGCATTTCACCAGATAAAAAATATATCGTAAGTGGATCATATGATCAGACTGTAAGACTATGGAGTATCCTAACCAGAACTAATCTTGTTGTTTACAAAGGACATTTCTCTCCTATTCTCTCTGTCAAATTCTCTTCTTATTCGTAATCAATTATATAACACACAATTTAGTCATTACTTTGCATCAGGAGGATGTGATAGAACTGCACGATTATGGGCTATTAACTCCCCAGCTTCCCTAAGGATTTTTGTAGGTCATCTTTCAGACGTTGAATTGGTTGATTTTCATCCTAATTCCTTTTACTTAGTGACAGCTGCAAATGACAGATCTATTAGATTGTAAAAAACCTTTTAAATTTAGATGGTCTTTAGAAAGCGGAGATTGTGTTAGAATATTTTTCAACTACAGTAATAAGACACATATAGATAATATCTGCTTTTCAAATAGTGGAAAGATAATGGCTGTTGGATGTAAAAAATTGTAATTTTAATAAAATAGGCGATAAATCTCTGGTACTTTACGACCTTATCAAAATGGGAGATCCTATCAGAATCGTTGAGAATCTTACACAGAAATCCATATTTTCTCTGAGCTTTGACAATGATGACAATTTCCTTACTGTATGTACTGAAGACTATAAAATATTATTTTACGATCTACACTCAATTCTCAACGATGATTTGTCATTAAAAATTGACAACAGCAAGGACAGCCAGATTAATCTCTTATGTAGTTACATGACCAAAAAAACTACGATTCTGGTAATGAAATACACTTCTACAAATGTCCTATTAACTTTAGGTCGATTCGATGACAATGACCCAAAAATTTTTATGTGAATTAAATTTTATATTAAATTATGAAAGCTTCATTTAATAAAAATTATCTAATTGTTAATTTAAAGGAATTTTTAAAATATAATAAGAACTTTTATTAATTTATTCTCCCGAACAATCCAGAATTTAATTGCTGAAGAAGATTATTTATTTGATTAATTTTTTCGTTGAATTTGCTTTGGTTTTGTGCATTTAAATTCTCAAAGGTATTGACGCTGATTAGGAGATGTTTCTTAGACAGCTCTATTTCTTTCGAATAGCAATAAGACACGCCTAAATTAAAAGCAGTGAGGGCAAATCCCAATTGATTATTTGATTCTTCATTTATGCTGATTACTTTACAATATTCATTACAAGCCTCTGTGTACTCTTCTAACTTAAACAAAGTATCAGCTCTTAGTTTATAAATATCTACATAGTGTTTAAGCATCGATCCCTTGTTTAATTCGAGTTTGTCAGATATTATTTGAAGCTCTTTAAAAATCTCTAAAACTTTTTTATATTCTCTAACAAAGTAAAATGAGAAAAGATAGGAATAAAACACTTTGATTAAGAGTTTTTTGAAATAAGGGTAAGAGAAAATGATCTTTAATTCCATAAAGTCCATATACTTCTGAAAATAGTCGATTACTGATTTAGAACAGTTTCTGATTTTCTCAATATACTCTAATTGTTTTTTTATATTTGTATCTGTTGTTACATTTTTAGTAAGTATTGCTATCTGATTGTAAATTGAGAAGAATAAGGAAATATAATTAACGGAAACTAATTTATTATTTTGAATGATAGACATGTTAAGAGCGATTTTTTCGAAAAAGTTTTTAGCAAATAAATCTGAGCTATTGAGTGAGTATATGTTAATTATAACGTCATCTTCACTTAAGACTGTGTTTTTGAACTTTGTGCGATAGTCTGTGATACAACTACTAAGCTCAGAGCGGTTGATGACACCTTGTCTGTTATTTATAATGTACTTTGAGATGAATAGGATGAATTGATATCTGGCTAACAGATTTTCCTTTGCTTCAGTCTCAACTGAGCTCTTTCCTTCGAATTCTTTTAAATAATTTAGTAGCTTCTCAAACTTTCTAATGAATTTAGCAGCGTCTTCAGTTTTTCCGAACATAATTGAACAATAAATATATCTGCAGATCGTGTTTAGATTAATCTCAACGAATTCAGGGAATTTTCTGTTGCTGAAATACATCTGAGTTTTGATCTTTTTAAAAATCTGATCAAGGAGAATAAAAACCTTGTCATATTCATAGGAATTTAGATGAATGTCGCACATTTTAATCGCAAATTTAATGCTTAAGTTCTGGTCTTTTTTACTATAGGCTTCATAAAGAGATTCTAAATGTGAAATAAATTCTTTGCTGTCATTTTCTTTTTCTAACACTTTTAAAGTTAAAATTGAATTTTTTAGTTCAATGTATTCAATGAATGTTGATTTTCTTTCTTGTATTTCCTCGCAGAGGTCTATTACTATTTCCATGACGGATACTCTTGCAGATTGATAATCACCAAGGAGGAATTTGATTACTCCATCATAGTATTTGAATAAAATAAAATCTTCGAATAGTTTTTCGAATTTTTCATAAGTCGATAGTTGCATCCCTATGAGTTTAATTTTTTCTTGGTTAAGAATTCGAAATCTGTATTCAAACTCTATCATGTTAAAAATAAGATGAAGATGGTCTATGCAATTGCTTGAACGAAGATTAATTTTGTTATTGTTATGCCATTGGTCATATTTAGAAACAAACATGGAGGCTTTCTCTGGATTAGTTTCAGCTTGTAAAAATAGTAAAATAGAAATGATATTGAGCTTTTTTAATTCATTATTCGCATAGAAGTCCTTGTTGTTTAGTGATTCCAAAATTCTTTCACATTCTGAGAACGACATTTGGTCCTTTGTAGTGAATTCTAAAGCCTTAGTGTGAATTATCAGGCCTGAATCACCAATCTGTTTATTTAGTAAATCTATAATTGATTTGAAATTGGCTTCCATTTAATTTAAATTGAATTGAGGAAATTTAATAAAATATTATTATATTTTAAAATAGAGAAAATAATCTACTGGTTAAAAAATATTTAAATAAAATAAATTTACAATAAGTTAAGATAATTTGTTTGATTATTAAATTCTTCTATTTGAATATTTATTTTCCAAAATTTAGATAAAAGTCTAAGGCTTTTTCCCAAAAATTCCTAGGGAATCTATGATGCAAAGGAATATAATCAGATACACCGGTTAACATATCATGACAGCTCTTAGTTGAAGAGGCTGTACTTGAGAAAGACATCGCTCGCTTTTTAATGTTTAAATCAGCGTTATGAGCAATTTGATTGAAGAATTGGTCTTTGTCTAACTTGGCCATTCCTATAAAAATATTCTCTTCTAAGGATTCATCTAATCTCTCAATCTCCTCTTCTTCTAATATAGGTTCTAATTGAATCTTTTCTTTTAGGAATAGTATCAACAATTCTAAATTAATTTCTTTTGAAAGAATTTCAACATTTCTGTCATTCTTATAAGAAATAGAAATCAAAGTAGGAAAGAGAATTTCTTTTAATTTTTTCTCACAGAAATAAGAAAAAGGAAGAGAGCACATTCTTTGAATTAAGGTTACCTCACCTTTTGCCAGAATATTTTGAAATTTTTCGTTTAGAAGACAGATGTAACTAATAAGCAGGATAGTTTCATGAAGTAACTCTTTTAGATCATCGGATGAGTCTAAGTACTCCAAAGAATAATTAATTATGTAATTTAAAATATGATAAGCGTTCTCGTTAGAAAGAGGAGAGTTGATAACATTCTAAAAATAGATTAATTAAGAAGCCTTACATGAAACATTGTTATATCCAGTCTTGCTATATTATTCAGAATTTTCACACCCAAGATAGAGGCAGATACCACTGTTTGTGGAAGTATCACACTCTTAGAGTTATCTGTCTTAGGTTTAACAGGTCCATTAGACAATAAAAGTGTTGCTAATAATTGCAATATTCCAACTAGTTCTGTGTATTCAAGCATGAATAATATATTTTCAGAAATTTTTGAATTTTTAACATAAACAGGCTTGGTACAATAGCTAGATATTAAGTTAAAAATATTCTTACTTAATATTTAACTGACTTGTTAAAGCTTCTATCATTCCAAGACTTTTTAAGAGAACTAGTGATAAAGAACCGAATCCAGAAGTGAGGTCAATAGGACCCTGGAGACTGGTGTATTTTTGTTTGAATTTTATCAAAATATTTGATAAGAAAAGATATTCAACGAAATCATCTTTCATAGATAAGTACTCAAATGGTATCCTATGTTTAATATGAATTATAATAAGATGGATCAAATCAGGAAGGAATGAAATTCCTAAAGGAATTTTGCTTGGCTTATTCAGAACCCACATTAATAAATCAGCAATCACAGTCATCCTATTAGTTACAACCATGTAGTTTCGATTCTCGATAATTGAACTAAAATACATCAAAACTTTTATAACTAATTCTAAATTTTTTCCCAAATTTTTAATCTCACTCTTAGGGCAAACTGCTGGTTTCTTAAGAATTTCGGCTAGGCATTGAACAATCTTCAATCCCCGCATTATATGTACATCATTCTGTTTCTTTTGTTCAAGAATTTTAATTAAATCTTTTAAGTTTGATTCTAAACTGTCGTAATCTTTTATGTTAGGAAGAGTCTGTTTTTCAATGTCGAACGAGATTTTTTGAATTCTTTGTTTATTGCCTGAAGGGAAGTCTTGTTTATACGACCAAAAATTTTCGTGCTTTACTGCTTTCAAAGAAAGTTTTTGTTTTATTTTTTTGAATCTTAATTTAATCGCATTTATTCTTTCATTTTTAAGATCTTCTGTGATGTCCCCAGGTAAAGATTGGAATATCATTATCATATTTGAATCATCTTGCAAAGTTATTCCATATTCACTTTTTAATTTTTTATGCTCTAGTCTGCTTATATGATTATTTATATCTTGATCATTAGGTAACTAAAATTTTTATAATCATTCTTACAATCATGTTACATAATTTGCACCATTTAACGGTTATGGCATTCTTTTCTAAAATGTTTGAAAGAGATTCAGAGTTAATTAATAATGTGTTAGCTGAATTTCCATCTGCTCTATTCATATCTGAGGATTGTAAGAAGCTTTTGATTAATTTTTCTTTTTTGTCGTCTGTCATCTGATGAGATATTGCGCTCTCTTTATGGACAGTTTCACCTTCTTCAGAATTTGTCAAATAATAAGGAAAATTATTTAGCTTATCTTCAGTTGGTTCAGAATTGAAATCGATAGACTTAATCGTTTTGATCGTCTCATTTTTATTGTTTTGAAATTCAATCCTTTTTGGCTCGATTTCTTCGTTTTGGATTATTATCTTAGACTTTACATATTTCCCCTGCTTGTTTTTAATTAAATACTTTTTCATTTTTTTATCAATATTCATTTGATGGAAGAAACTAGTAAAATCATGTTGAGACATTGAATTAATTGTTTTAATTAATCTTTTTTTCATGAATTCTGGCTTTTTCTTCTTCTTCCTTTTTCTTTTTTTTGTTTGATTATCTTTAAACAAGTAATCTATTTCTAAGAAATCATCTTCATTAAATATTGTAAAGGACTTTGATCTCTTCATTTTTGGAGATGCAAGATTAGATTCTGTTTCAAATAAAAAGTCTTCATCGTTATCTACAAAAATTTTTGCGAATTCATCGTTTGAATTAGAATAAGTCGTATCAGTTCTATTTTTAGAGCTAAGTTTGCTTTTATTTTCTCTGTCTAAGAGTTTTTCTATTTTTTCTTTGTCCTTTTTTAATTTCGCCTTAACTATTTCAAATTTAGTTATGTTTGACAAATTATACAAATCTTCAACGTCAAAATAATCTGCTTCAACTAAATCCCAAACGAAATTTTCTGAATAAACGCTTTTTAGGAATTCGATCTGATCTTCTATTCGGATTTTTCTTTTACTTGCGACATCTAATTTATCATCAACAGATAGCAATTTTTCTTCCTCTTTTTTACTCGAATATTTTTGGAATTTTTCTAATACCTTGTTTCGTAATTGTTCATTCAATATATTTTTCTGTTTAACTGCTTCTTGCACAGCTTCACCCTTTAATTTGCGTTCGAGGGCTTTGTTCATTTTTTTTCTTATATATTGTTCTCTCCTTTCTATGGAGATGTTGAATTTTTTTATGATACTCAGATCTCTATTTTCTTTCTCCATTCTATGGATAAAATTGATCTCTCTGACTTTTTGCTGTTCATGTTTGGCTTTCTGAGTCTTTTCATTTAGAAATTGAAGATGCCTGAGATTGTATGCCTCTAATTTGACTGAAATTTTCTTTAGATTTTCTTGTTTCTCCATCTTCTTCTTTTGTTTAATTTCATTTATCTTACTCATGATACGATTTACATTTTCAAAATACTGAGATTTTTTGTAATTTTTATTTCTTTCAGCAGTTGTCATTTTATCTTTCATTCTTTTCTCAATTTCCTCTGATGATAATCTTGCTTTATTAAGGAATTTTTCATGTAGGGATGAATTTTTCTTCTTCTTTAACTTTTGATCGTTATCTGACATAGCTCTGGCTCTTCTTACAGGAATTTCAAATGCTACTGAATTAGACTTAGAATGGATATAATTGATCAATTCATCGTCGCTAAAATTATTTTTTAGATTTTCCTCAGTAAATGAATGACCATCTAAATTAATATGTTCGATTTCGCTCGACAACATTTGAAAATCATTAGGATCATCATTAACAGGTGATTTGCTATTTATCTCATTTAATCTAGAATTCAAGCTATTTGTCAATGTTTCAATGTATCTGAGCATAACCTCACTACATTCAACAAACTCTTCTTCTTTATAGTTCATAAATGTATTCATCATGTTCTTTAATTTAAACAAATTAGAAAAGAATTCGCTTGATTCTAAAGAATGTAGTTTAGATACTACATATGACATGCTCTCTTTTCGATTATTAATTATGATGTTGTCTAAGTTATTAACACAAATAGAAAACTGAGGATTGTTTGTGAGTTTATTATGATCTTTTATATCGATTGTTGAATTGGTAGTTTTTATTTGATTTGAACTTTGATAGTTCGTATTTGAAGCTGAAAGTTTGTTAGATTCCTTTTGATTGTATTTTGTTTTACCGATTGTATCTTTCTTTTGATTGAATGGGTTCACTTGTTTATTGGTGTTTTGTTTATCGCCTGTCAAAGATTTAATTCCTATTTTAGGAGTTATTACACCTGCCACTTCCTTTTTCGATTTTGTTTTAGCTGTTGAATAATTCACATTCAATTTGTTCGAATCTTCGTTTGTTGCGTAATGATCTTCTTCTATTTTCAAGTCTTTTTCAGTTAGCTTTACTGATTTCTTGACCAATCTAATTATATATATTAAATCTAATATAAATTACCTTGTTTTTATTTGTAAATTTGTCTCGGACAATTTCTTTTCGTGATGTGCTTTCTTTTTTTCGTTCATATTTTATATATTTAAATTAAAACAAGTAAATTAATTTTTTATTTGGAATTTTTATAAACTTATTTATGTAATAAAAAATAGAAAAAGAGTTTAAAGTCTAATCAATAGAATCTGTTATAAAGATCTTAGATCCTAAATACATCACAAGATTTTTAAGTGAACTTCTATTCTTTTCTTCCTTTTTCTTTTCTAGTAAAGGTTCTTTATAAATTTCTTTTATAATTTTTGAAGGGTTGATTATTATTGATGTCTCATCTAATGAAGAAGCATTTTCGTTCTTTTCATGGATTTGATTACGCTTAGATATTTTAAAAACAAACAAATACCTGAAGTTTTTGCTTTTCTTTAATTAAAATGTCTAATTTTTTGTTTCCAGTTGATATATTTTGAATTTTAGAAGAAATCATATTCCTATTTGTATTTTTTTCTGTTTTCTGATTTTGATTCTTTAAGGACATAGAAAGACTGTTTATTTTAGATAAAATTTCTTGTAAATAATTCTGTCTAGACTCGTATTCATATGTTATGTCCTCTCTATCTTTTTGAATTTTTTTAAGTTCGATTTCTTTGTTGTTCTTTTTTTCATCTAGAAATTTTAAATTACCTATAGACTCGTTAATTTTAATATTCATGTTTTCATTTAAATCACATATTTCTTGTTTTCTTATTATAAGATTATTTGTTTCAGTAATTAACATTTCTTCCTTTAATTCGTTTTCTTTTTTCTTCTTAGCTTTTAATTCGTTCAATTTTCTTATTTCGTCAAGTTGTTCTGAATATAAAATAGTAAACTTTTCTAATTTCTGGTTAGTTTCAGAAATTTCCAATTCTTTCCTAGATAATTTTTCTGTGAATTCTTGATGTAATTGAAAGTTAAGAAACTTATTTTCACATATTTGGCATATAGTGCAAATAAAGTCAGCTTTTGGTAATTTTCTTTTAAGATTACTGCATGAGTCGCATAAAATGCAACCACAGAATTTACTAAAATAATTTTTCATTATTTTTACCATAATTTTATTTTAGAGAAAATTCGTGTGATGTTCTTATTGCATATTTCACAAATGTTTGTATTTATTTGCTTTTTAATTTCTGATTCTTTTTCTAAATAGAATATGGGATCATTTGAAATGTTTACGAACCCTATTCTCTCAAAAAATTCTTTATTATTTTCAAGGAAATCATTATAGAAACTATTTAGATTGTTGAATTCTTTTTCTTTTGGTAAGGACTGTTTCTCATTCTTTGGATAATTTGAAATTTCTTTTCTATTAAGAGAATCTATAGTTATTTCACTCATATTATCTTCACTAGTTGTTAACTTTAGATTTCTTATTTAAATGATTACATAATTATTATTTACTTAGAATTTTCATAATCATTTTCTTCGAATTTTTCTTCATTATACATTATAATAATGAAAATAAAT
>Ga0169931_10008136_pt1 | contig 15370 bp, 12 predicted proteins | sample Kivu_15m_20L_FD_129675 | JGI IMG/M metagenome (GOLD analysis project Ga0169931, IMG submission 129675) | Freshwater microbial communities from Lake Kivu, Western Province, Rwanda to study Microbial Dark Matter (Phase II) - Kivu_15m_20L... | ecosystem: Environmental > Aquatic > Freshwater > Lake... | reverse complement strand
GGCGGAAGTGATCCAGCGGCTGAACGTCGAAGTCAACCGGGCGGTGGCGAGCGCGGAACTGCGCGAGCTCTACGCACGCGACGGCTATGAGGCGAGTCCGATGACGCCGCAGGGGCTGGACGATTTCCTGCGCGCCCAGATCGACAAGTGGGGCAAGCTGATCCGCGAGGCGGGCATCACACCGCAGTAACACCGCGCCAGTGAGCCGCATCCTGCACCGCAGTTCGCGCGCGAGCTATCCGGTCGTTGTCGCAGGCGACGGCTGCTACCTGGTCGACGCTAACGGCAAGCGCTATCTGGACGGCAGCGGCGGCGCGGCGGTGTCCTGCCTCGGGCACTCCGACCGCGCGGTGATCGATGCCATCAAGGCCCAGCTGGACCGCATGTCCTACGCACATACCGCGTTCTTCAGCAGCGAGCCGGCGGAGGCGCTGGCCGACGAGCTGGTGCGCCATGCGCCGGCCGGCATCGAGCGGGTGTTTCTGGTCACCGGCGGCTCGGAGGCGATGGAGGCTGCGCTCAAGCTTGCGCGCCAGTATTTCCTCGAGGTTGGCGAGCCGCAGCGCAAGCGCGTCATCGCGCGCCTGCAGAGCTATCACGGCAACACCCTGGGCGCGCTCGCCGTCGGCGGCAACCTCGCGCGCCGCCGGCAATTCGAGCCGCTGCTGATGCCGGTGAGTCACGTCTCGCCTTGCTACGAATACCGCGGCCGCCGGCCGGACGAGACGGCGCAGGTTTACGGTCAGCGGCTCGCGCTCGAGCTGGAGGCCGAAATCCAGCGCCTTGGGCCGGACTCGGTGATGGCGTTCGTGGCCGAGCCCGTGGTCGGCGCCACCCTCGGTGCCGTGCCGGCGGTGCCGGGGTACTTCCGCCTGGTGCGCGACATCTGCGACCGCCACGGCATCCTGCTCATCCTGGACGAGGTGATGTGCGGCATGGGCCGCACCGGGTCTCTTTTCGCCTGCGAGCAGGAAAGCGTCGTGCCGGACCTCGTGTGCATCGCCAAGGGTCTGGGCGGAGGCTACCAGCCGATCGGCGCCACGCTGGTGCAAGGCCGCATCCACGATGCGATCAGCCGCGGGTCGGGAGCGTTCCAGCACGGCCACACCTACATCGGACACGCGGCCGCCTGTGCCGGGGCGCTGGCGGTGCAGACGGCGTTGCGTGAACGCGGGCTCGTCGCCCGCGTGCGCGAGCTGGGCGCGGGGCTGGAGGCGCGCCTGCGCGCGCGCTTCGGCGGCCACCCGCACATCGGCGACATCCGTGGCCGCGGCCTGTTCTGGGGCGTCGAGCTGGTCGAGGACCGCGCGACCAAGCGAGCGTTTGATCCGGCCCGGAAGATCCATGCCCGGATCAAGGCGGCCGCGCTGGACGCGGGCCTACTGTGCTACCCGATGGGCGGCACGATCGACGGCGAGCACGGCGACCACGTTCTGCTCGCGCCACCCTATATCGTCACCGAGGCGCAGCTTGACGAGCTGGTCGAGAAGCTCGCGCGCGCCTTCGGTGCGGTTCTCCCGGGCAACGCGGGGTCCTGAACCCGGTTCGGCCGAGTTCGTGCGCCCGGCCCCGAACTCGCACCCTGGTCGCGGCGGGCAATTGCCCCGATGCACGGTCGCGTGTATCGTCTGAGTCAAAGGGACGGGCCTCAATTGGCAGGCCCGCGAACGCCATCCAAGGGAGAAACCATGAAATTCATCCGATTCGCCGTTGCCGCCGTGGCGCTCCTCGCTGCGTTCGGCGCCCACGCGCAGGGCAAGACCCAGCTCCTGGTGTACACCGCGCTGGAGACTGACCAGCTGAAGGCCTACGAGCAGGGCTTTTACCGTGAGCACCCCGGCATCGAGATCCGCTGGGTCCGCGACTCCACCGGCGTGATCACCGCGAGGCTCCTGGCGGAGAAGGCCAACCCGCAGGCCGACGCGGTGATGGGCGTGGCGGCCTCCAGCCTGGCCCTGCTCGATGCCAATGGCATGCTCGAGCCCTACGCGCCGCTCAACCTCGATGCGATCATGAACAAGTACCGGGACTCGAAGAACCCGCCGGCGTGGTTCGGGATGGATGTCTGGGGCGCGACCGTGTGCTTCAACACCGTGGAGGCGAAGAAGCGCAACATCCCGAAGCCCGAAACCTGGAAGGACCTCACCAAGCCGGCCTACAAGGGGCAGGTGGTGATGCCCAACCCGGCCTCCTCGGGTACGGGTTTCTTCGACGTGGTGGCGTGGCTCACGCTGTTTGGTGAAAAGGGCGGCTGGGAGTACATGGACAAGCTGCACCAGAACATCGCGCAATACACCCACTCCGGTTCGAAGCCCTGCAACCAGGCCGCCTCCGGCGAATTCGTCGTCGGCATCTCCTTCGAGTACCGCGCCAATAGCAACAAGGCGAAGGGCGCGCCAATCGACCTGGTGTTCCCGAAGGAGGGACTGGGCTGGGACCTGGAGGCCTTCGCGATCCACAAAGGCACCAAGAAGCTGGAGGCTGCCAAGCGCCTCGCCGACTGGGCCTCCAGCAAGAATGCGATGATCCTGTATGGCAAGAATTTCGCGATCACCGCGCAACCGGGCGTAGCCGAGCCGCTGCCCAACGTTCCCAAGGACTATGAAGAGCGGCTGGTGAAGATGGACTTCAAGAAGGTCGCGGAATCGCGCGCGCGCATCCTCGCGGAGTGGACCAAGCGCTACGACGCCAAGTCCGAGCCGAGAAAGTAGGGTGGCAGGCGGCGCGCCCTTCCTGCGGCTGGAGGGGATCCGCAAGGATTTCGGCAGTTTCAACGCCCTGCGCGACATCAGGCTAGAGGTCGCCCGGGGCGAGTTCGTCTGTTTCCTCGGCCCCTCGGGCTGCGGCAAGACGACGCTGCTTCGCATCATCGCGGGCCTGGAGGCCCAGAGCGCGGGGACCATCCAGCAGGGCGGTCGCGACATCTCGCGGCTGCCGCCCGCGGAGCGCGATTACGGCATCGTGTTCCAGTCTTACGCGCTGTTTCCCAATCTGACGATCTACGACAACGTCGCCTATGGCCTGGTTAACCGGCGCGCCGGGCGCGAGGCGATCGCGGCGCGCGTCGCCGAGTTGCTCCGGCTGGTCGGTCTGCCGGAGGCGGGCGCGAAGTATCCGGCGCAGCTCTCCGGCGGCCAGCAGCAGCGCGTGGCTCTCGCCAGGGCACTCGCCACCTCGCCAGGGCTCCTGCTGCTCGATGAGCCGCTCTCGGCGCTCGATGCAATCGTGCGCGTGCACCTGCGCGCCGAAGTCCGGGCGCTGCAGCAACGCCTCGGCGTCACCACCATCATGGTGACCCACGACCAGGAGGAGGCGCTGTCCATGGCCGACCGAATCGTGGTCATGGACCACGGCGCGATCGACCAGGTGGGCACTCCCCTGGAAATCTATCGCGAGCCGGCGACGCCCTTCGTCGCCGATTTCGTCGGCAAGGTGAACATGCTTGCCGCCACGGTGGCGGGGCCGGGTCGGGTGCAGGTGGCCGGCCAGACGTTCACGGGAGTCGCGGTCGATGGGGCCGCCGGCCGCAGCGTGCGCGCCTACCTGCGCCCGGAGGACATCGTGGCGAGGCCGATCGCCGAGAGCGACGCCAATGTGTTTGAGGCCACGATCGAGAAGATCGAATTCCTGGGCTCGTATTGCCTGGTCCGCGTCCGGGCAGCCGGGATGGGGGAGCAGCCGCTGACCGTCTACCTGTCGCTCAACTTCCTCTCCGAGCAGAGCCTCGAGCAGGGCAGCAGGCTGCGCCTGCGCGTGCTCGCCGAGCGCATGCGCGTTTTCGAGGCCTGATGGCCGCCGTCCTGGGCGCGCGCGCCGCTGCGCGCCAGCGCGTGCACTGGACCGATCGTGCGGGCGAGCTGATGCTCGTCGCGCTCGCTGCGGTGCTCGTCGCGTTCCTGGTCGCGCCGCTGGCCGCGATCCTGCTGCAAAGCATCGAAGACGCGCGTGGCAACGTGATCGGCCTGGACAACTACTTCGCCTATTTCGAGACCCCGGCGCTCGCGCATTCGCTCTGGAACAGCGTCTGGGTATCGCTGCTCGTCACCGCAGTGGTGGTGCCGGCGGCCTTCGCTTTCGCCTACGCGCTCACGCGCAGCTGCATGCCGCTGAAAGGCGTGTTCCGCACCGTCGCGCTGACGCCGCTCCTCGCCCCGTCGCTGCTTGCTGCCATCTCGTTCATCTACTGGTTCGGCAACCAGGGCGTGCTGAAGGAGTGGATGCAGGCGCTCGGTATCGAGCAGATCTATGGCGCCCCCGGCATCGTGCTGGCGCAGGTGTTCAGCGTGTTCCCGCACGCGCTCATGATCCTCGTCACGGCTCTGTCGTTGGCGGATGCGCGCCTGTACGAGGCCGCCGACGCGCTCGGCTCCGGAGACGCCCGCAAGTTCTTCACCATCACGCTGCCCGGCGCCAAGTACGGCCTCGCTAGCGCGGCGATGGTGAGCTTCACGCTGGTGATCACGGACTTCGGCATACCGAAGGTGATCGGCGGCAACTTCAACGTCCTCGCCACCGACGTCTTCAAGCTGGTCATCGGTCAGCAGGACTTCCAGAAAGGGGCGGTGGTGGCGGTGTTCCTGCTCGCGCCGGCGCTGCTCACCTTCGTGGTCGACCGGATGGTCCAGCGCAAGCAGACGTCCATGCTCTCCGCGCGAGCTGTGCCCTACGCGCCGCGCGCGAGCCGCGGCTTCGACGCTGCGATGACCGCCTATTGTCTGGTGGTGGTGCTGCTGATGCTGGCGGTGTTCGGCATGGCGGTGTACGCCTCGTTGGTGAAATTCTGGCCCTACGACCTTTCCTTCAGCATGCGGCACTATGTGCTGGGCCTGGTCGACAACGAGGCGGGCGTCGCCTTCCGCAACAGCCTGAAGCTCGCGGTCGCTACCGCGATCGCCGGCACCGCCGCCGTGTTCATGGGCGCCTACCTGACCGAGAAGCTGCGGGGCGCGGCGTGGCTTCGCGCCACGGTGCAGTTCCTGGGCCTGTTGCCCATGGCGGTGCCGGGACTGGTGCTGGGACTGGGCTACATATTCTTCTTCAACGCGCCGGACAATCCGCTGAACTTCCTGTATCACTCGATGGCGATCTTGGTGGCCTGTACGGTGGTGCACTTCTACACAACCGGCCAGCTCACCGCGGTTACCGCGCTAAAGGCGCTCGATACCGAGTTCGAATCGGTGTCCGCCTCACTCAAGGTGCCGTTCTGGAAGACGGCCTGGCGCGTGACGCTGCCGATCTGCACGCCGGCGCTGGTGGACGTCAGCCGCTACTTCTTCATCAACGCCATGACCACGATTTCCGCGGTGGTGTTCCTGTATTCGCCCGATACGCGCCTGGCGTCGGTCGCGATCCTCAACCTCGACGAAGCGGGCGAGCCTGGCGCCGCCGCCGCCGTGGCGGTGCTGATCGCCCTCACCTCGCTGGCGGTGTGTATCCTCTATCTCGGCATTGGCCGGCTGGTCGAGCGCCGCACGCAAACCTGGAGAAAGCCCGCATGAAAAAAGTCGACATCCTCGAAGAACCGATCCTGCTCACGCCGGGCCCGTTGAGCACCTCGCGCCGCACCAAAGAGGCGATGCTGCGCGACAGGGGCTCCTGGGATGCGGATTTCAACCGCATCACCGGCCGCATCCGCGCTGAGTTGCTGCGCATCATCCAGGGAGAGGGCACGCACGAGTGCGTTCCGCTCCAGGGCTCGGGCACGTTCGCGGTCGAGGCTGCGATCGGCACGCTGGTCCCGCGCGATGGACATGTGCTCGTGCCCGTGAACGGCGCTTATTGCGAGCGCATCGCGAAGATCTGCCGGGTGATCGGTCGCAAGCTTACGACGCTTCAGGTGCCGGAGCACCAGCCGATCGGCGCCGGCGAGGTCGAGCGCCTGCTGGTTGCGGACCCGTCGATCACGCATGTCGCGCTGGTGCACTGCGAGACCGGCACTGGAATCCTCAACCCGCTGCACGAGATTGCCGAGGTGACCGCGCGCCACGGCCGCGGCCTGATCGTGGATGCGATGAGCTCCTTCGGTGCGCTGGAGATCGGCGCGCGCAAGACGCCGTTCGACGCGGTGATCGCCGCCTCCGGCAAGTGCCTGGAAGGCGTCCCGGGCATGGGATTCGTGCTCGCCCGCCGCGCCGCGCTGGAGGAGGCGCAGGGCAACTGCCACTCGCTCGCCATGGATCTGTACGACCAGTGGGTTTACATGCAGAAGACGACGCAGTGGCGCTTCACGCCGCCCACCCATGTCGTGGCGGCGCTGGCCGAAGCGCTCACGCAATACTGGGAGGAAGGCGGCCTGCCTGCGCGCGGCGCCCGCTACGCCCGCAACTGCCGCGAGCTGGTAACGGGGATGGAGGCGCTCGGCTTCCGCTCTTTCCTGCCGGCCGCGATCCAGGCGCCGATCATCGTGACCTTCCACGCGCCGGCGGATCCTGCCTACGAGTTCAAGCGCTTCTATGCCGAGGTGAAGAAGCGCGGTTACATCCTCTATCCGGGGAAGCTCACTCAGGTGGAAACCTTTCGCGTGGGCTGCATCGGCTGGTACGGCGATCATGCCGGCGCGCCGGGATTGGCAGGTGCGGTTGCTGCGATCGCGCAATCGCTGACGGCGATGGGGGTGAGGAGCGGGTCACCGAGCAAGGCCGCCGCCTGAGATGGCCGGAGAGCTCGTCCTCTTCGACCTCGACAATACGCTGCTGGAGGGGGACAGCGATGAAGAGTGGTTCGAGTTCCTGATCGCCGAGAAGGCGCTGGACCGCGACACCGAACTCGCCGCGAAAGACAGCCTCATGCGCCGCTACCGGGACGGCGCCGCCGGCGCGGTCGAGTTCTGCGAGTTCTTCCTGCGCTGCTACGTACCGCACGGCATGGAACGGCTGCTCGCCTGGCGCGAGCGATTCGTCCGCGAGTGCATCCTGCCGCGCATTTCCGCCGCGGCCCGCGAGCTGGTCGCCGGACATCGCCGCGAGCTGTGCGTCATCATCACCGCCACCAATCGATTCCTGACCGAGCCAATCGCACTGGAGCTCGGCGTGCCGAACCTGATCGCGACGGAGCCCGAAATCGAGCACGGCCGCTTTACCGGCCGCGTGGCGGGCACGCCCTGTTTCCGCGAGGGCAAGATCGAGCGCCTGGCGGGCTGGCTTGCGGGGCGCGGCCAGTCGGCGGACGACTTTCCCATCGTGCGTTTCTACAGCGATTCCATCAACGACGCGCCGCTGCTCGCGCGCGCCACGCACCCGGTGGCAGTCGATCCCGATCCGCAGCTCGAACGCCTCGCGCTCGAGCGCGGCTGGCCGGTGCTGCGCCTGCGCCGCCGCGCGGCGTGATGCTGGTTCCGTTTCGCGCCGGCGCACAGGTCATCGGCGCGCTGCGGCCGGACTTCGCCCGAGCCCTGCGCGGCTGGCCCGCGGTGTTCGCGTTCGACGCCGGCGGCGTCGCGCTGGTGCCGGCCCGCGAGCGAGAGCGCAGCGATGCGCTCGCCGAGGCGACGCGCGAACTGGCGCGCACCGGATGGATCCAGGGCTGGCGCGGCGAGCTCTATGCGGTGCATGGCCGCGGCGGGGGGGCGCTGTTTCGCATTGAGCGCGCCGCGATGCGCCGTTTCGGCCTCGTTTCGCGCGCCGCCCATGCGAATGTCGTCAGCGGCCGGGGCGCGCACCGGCGCATGTGGATCGCGCGGCGTTCGGCCACCAAATCCATCGATCCGGGCCTGTGGGACACGCTTGTCGGCGGCGGTGTCGCCACCGGCATCAGCGCATGGCAGACGCTTCTCAAGGAGGCGCGCGAAGAGGCGGGAATCGAAGCGGTGCGCGCGCGGCGGGCGCGCTTCGTCAAGAAGCTGATGGTCGAGCGCGTCGTGCCGGAGGGCCTGCACCGGGAGATTCTCTTCGTCTACGACCTCGAGGTCGGCGCCGGCTTCCGGCCGCGCAACCTCGATGGCGAAGTGTCCGCGTTCGAGAGAAGCGGCTGCGCGAGCCTGGTGCGCCGCCTCGCGCAAGGTACGTTCACCGCCGAGGCGGCACTGATCGTGCACGACTGGCTCGCGCGCACCGGCGCAGGCCGGCCGTCGGCGCGGCGCGCGCTTGCGCGCAGCGAGCGGCTGGCGGCGAGGGCGGGCACCGGCTGCCCGGGCCCGCGTTCAGAGTCATAATGCGACATTGCGATTTGCCGTGCAGATAGCCAAGGGGGAACGATGCCGCAGTTGAAACCCGCCGATGCGCGCCGGGTGCTCGAAGAGATCCGTGGTTCGAACGCAACGCGCATCAAGGTCGCGGTCACCGACACCGATGGCGTCCTGCGCGGCAAATACCTGCACCGCGACAAGTTCTTTGCCGCGGCCGAGAGCGGGTTCGGCTTCTGCAATGTGGTCTTCGGCTGGGATGCGAACGACGCGCCCTACGACAACACGGCGTGGACCGGCTGGCACACCGGATTTCCGGACGCCATGGTGCAGCTCGACCTCGCCACCTTCCGCCGCGTGCCGTGGGACGGCGATGTGCCGTTTTTCCTGGGTGATTTCGTCGAGCCCTCGGGCGCGCCCAACCCCGTCTGCCCGCGCCAGGTGTTCAAGCGCGTGCTGGCACGCGCCGAGAAGGCGGGTTTTCAGGTGCTCACCGGGCTGGAGTACGAGTGGTTCAATTTCCGCGAGACGCCACAGACGCTCGCGGCGAAAGGCTACACCAACCCGGAGCCGATCACGCCCGGCATGTTTGGCTACTCGCTCATCCGCGTCGGCCAGAACCAGCCTTACTTCGAAGCGCTGATGGTGGAGATGGGAAAGTTCGGCGTGCCGGTCGAGGGCCTGCACACCGAGACGGGGCCCGGCGTGTTCGAGGCGGCGATCCTCTATGGCGCCGGGGTGGAGTCGGCGGACCGTGGCGTGCTCTTCAAGAGCGCGGCGAAGGACATTGGCCAGCGCTTCGGCATCATGCCGAGCTTCATGGCCAAGTGGAACACGAAGTACCCGGGTTGCAGCGGCCACATCCACCAGAGCCTGTCCGACGGCAAGAAGAACCTTTTCTATGATGCGCGCCATCCCTACCGGATGTCGAAGCTCTTTGAGAGCTACCTGGCGGGGCAGCTTGCGCTCCTGCAGGACATCCAGTGCCTGTTCGCGCCGACGGTCAACAGCTACAAGCGCCTCGTCGACGGCATGTGGGCGCCGGTGAAGCGCACCTGGGGCGTGGACAACCGCACCGCGAGCCTGCGCGTGATCCCGGGATCAGCCAAGTCGACGCGCCTGGAGACGCGCTGCCCCGGCTCCGACAGCAACCCATACCTCGCGATTGCCGCCGCGGTGGGCGCCGGCTTCTGGGGAATCGAGAAGAAATTGAAGCTCAAGGACGCACCGCTCACAGGTGACGCAGCGATCGCCGCCAAAATCCCGCGCCTGCCGCGCGACCTGCGCGATGCGACCGCCAACTTCAAGCGCTCCAGCGCCGCGAAGGAGCTCTTCGGCGAGACCTTCGTGGACCACTTCGCGCGCACGCGGGAGTGGGAATGGCGCCAGTACCAGGACGCCGTGACCGACTGGGAAATGCGCCGCTACTTCGAGATCATTTGATGACGATTCACCGCTTCGCTTTCCCGACCACGATCCACTTCGGGCCGGGGGCAAGAAAACTTGTTGGCGCAAGCCTCAAGGCCGCCGGATGCAACCGGCCGTTGATTGTGACCGACAGGGGATTGTCCGACTTACCCATATTGAGGAACTTCGTTGCCGAGCTGAAGGACCTGCAGACCGGCGTGTTTTCCGGCCTCGCGGGTAACCCCGTGGCGTCGCAGGTGATGGCGTGTGCCGCGGCGTACCGGGCACATGGCGCGGACGCTGTCATTGGCTTTGGCGGGGGCGCGGCGCTGGATGTCGCCAAGGCGGTGGCACTCATGGCAACGCACCCGGGCGAGGTGCTCGAGTACGCCTGGGACCATCCGCAGGTGCGACCGATCGAGAATCCGTTGCCCTATTTCGCCGCGCTTCCGACGACCGCAGGCACCGGCAGCGAAGTCGGGCGCTCGAGCGTGGTGTCGGAAGACGATACCCACGTGAAGCGGATCATTTTCTCCCCGGCGATTCTGGCAAAGGCGGTATTTGCCGATCCGGAGTTGACGCTCGCGTTGCCGCCCGCGATCACCGCAGCCACCGGTATGGACGCGCTGACGCACAACATCGAGTCCTACCTCTCTCCCGCGTACCACCCCTTGTGCGATGGTATCGCGCTCGAGGGCGTGCGCATTGTCGCCCGGGCCTTGCCTGTGGTGTGCAAGAACGGCAAAGATCTGCAAGCGCGATCGGACATGCTGATGGGATCGATGATGGGCGCCATCGCGTTCCAGAAAGACCTGGGTGCGGTGCATTCCTGCGCGCACGCGCTGTCCACCGTCAACGACTTGCACCACGGCCTCGCCAACGGCGTGATGATCGACCATGTGATGACGTTCAACCGGGAAGCGGCGCCGGAGAAGTTCCGGGAGCTGGAGCGGGTGATCGGGACCGCCGATCTGGTGAGCTACCTCGCAACCCTGAAGAAGGCGATCGGTATCCCCGCCCGGCTCTCGGAGCTCAAGGTCAAGTTCGAGCACATCCCGCGCCTGGTTGAGGTGGCCGAGAAGGACATCTGCCACCAGACCAACCCGCGCCCCTGCACGCGCGCGGACTTCGAGCGCCTGTTCGCCGCGGCGCTATGAGGCGGCCACGCATCGGTGTTTCGGCGCGCATTCAGTACGGCGACGCGACCAGGCCAGGCTACCTGAAGAAGAATGTCTTTTACCTTGAGCAGTCGTTCGCGCGCTGGCTCCAGTCCTCCGGCGCATTGGTGTTCCTGGTGCCCGATGCCGGCGCCGGCCTCGCCGAGTACGCCGCCGAGCTGGATGGGTTGGTGTTGCAGGGTGGCACGGACATCGCACCCGAAGCCTACGGTGAGGCGCCGCTGCGGCCCGAATGGGCGGGCGATCCGACCCGCGACCGCTACGAATTGGAGCTGCTGCGGCGTTTTCTGGACCTTAAGAAGCCGGTTCTCGGCGTCTGCCGCGGCCAGCAACTCATCAACGTGGCGCTCGGCGGCACGCTTTACCAGGACACGGCGAGCCAGAAAGCCGGCGCGCGAGTCCACCAGGACCCGGCGATCTACGACGAGAACTACCACGACATCGAGATCCTGCCTGGCAGCGGGATCGCCGCTCTCTATCCCGGCGTGCAGCGCGCACGGGTGAATACGCTGCACCACCAGGCCATCCATAAGCTCGCGCCCGGGCTGCGGGTGGAGGCGGTGTCCGCTGACGACGGACTGGTGGAAGCGATCCGCCTGCAGGACGCCCAATACCTCGTCGGCGTGCAGTGGCATCCGGAGTTCCTGCACGGCAATCCCAACCCTGTCCTGGACGCGGCGCCTCTGCTGCGCGAATTCGTTGAACGTCTATAACCCCGCCGACGGTTCGCTCATCCGCGAGATCGCGGAAGACTGCGCCGAGGCGGTGGCGGCGAAGTACGCGCGCGCGCGGGCATCGCAGACGGCTTGGGCCGCGACGCCGCTTGGGCAACGCCTTGAGAAACTCGCCCGGTTCCGTGAGGCCGCGCAACAGCAGCGCGAGCGCCTGGCGCAAACGCTGACCCGGGAAACCGGCAAGCCGATCCGCCAGGCGCGTTCCGAGCTGGAGTCCTTCGATGGGCGGATGAAATTTTTCCTCGAGAAGACCGCAGGCGTGCTGGCTGCCGAAACCGTACTCGAGGAAACGAATCTCAGGGAGCAGATCACGCATGAGCCGCTCGGCGTGATTGCCAACATCTCGGCCTGGAACTACCCCTGGTTCGTCGGCGGCAACGTGATCGTCCCGGCGCTCGCCACGGGCAATGCGGTCCTCTATAAGCCCTCCGAATTCGCCACGCTGACCGGGCTTGCCATCGGCGAGCTGCTGCATGGCGCAGGTGTGCCGGCCGACGTGTTCCAGGTCGTGGTCGGCGCCGGCGCGACCGGCGCCGCGCTCCTCCAGCAGCCGGTTGACGGCGTGTTCTTCACCGGTTCCTATGCCACCGGCGCCAGGATCGCCGCGGTCTGCGTGCCACGCATGGTGAAGCTGCAGCTCGAGTTGGGCGGCAAGGACCCGGTGTACGTCTGCGAGGACGCGAACGTCGCAACCGCCGCGGAATCGCTGGCCGATGGCGCGATGTACAACGCCGGCCAGAGCTGCTGCGCGGTGGAGCGCCTCTACGTGCACGAGAAGATCTACGACGCCTTCGTCGAGCACTTCGTGAAGACCGTGCGAAGCTGGAGGATGGGTGAGCCGTCGGCGGACGACACCTACTACGGGCCGCTCGCGCGCGCGCCGCAGCTCGCGGTGCTGGAAGCCCAGATCGCCGACGCGATCGCCAAGGGCGGGACGCTGCTGACGGGCGGCAAGCGCATCGCGAAGCCGGGCAACTGGTTCGAGCCGACCGTGGTCGCGAACGCGAGCCACCGCATGTCGTTGATGCGCGAGGAGAGCTTTGGACCGGTGATTGGCATCGAAAAGGTGAAGGGCGACGACGAGGCGCTCGCGCTGATGAACGACACCGAGTACGGCCTGACCGGGGGTGTCTACACGCCGAACGAGGCGCGCGCCAGGCGCATCCTGGCCAGGGTGAAGTCGGGCTCCGTCTACTGGAATTGCTGCGACCGCGTCAGCCCGCGCCTGCCCTGGTCGGGCATCGGGCACTCCGGGGTCGGCCTCACGCTTTCCACCTACGGCATCCTGGCGTTCACCCGGCCAAAGGCCTGGCACCTGCGCGGCTAGTCGGCGAAGCGCACGCCCTGGGTTTGCGCCCGCAGCCGCGGGTCGGCCGATTTCACCAGCACCGGTTTGCCCTCGAGGATCTCGAGGCAGCGCGCAAGCGTGTCCTCTTCCAGGCGCTGCATCGCCTCCCGCGTATAGAAGGTGAGGTGCGGCCAGAGGATGACGTTGTCCATGGCATAGAGGGCGGATAGCGGATGACCGTTCCTCGCCAGAGGCTCGCGGCCGTAGACATCGAGCGCCGCGCCTGCGATCCGCTCCGCATGCAAGGCCACGAGCAGCGCCGCCTCGTCCACGATCTCGCCGCGCGAGACGTTGATGAGGAAGGCCGAGGGCTTCATCGCCGCGATTTCGGCCGCGCCGACAAGGTGGCGCGTCTGCGCGTTCAGCACGCAGTGGATCGAGACGAAATCGCATTCGCCAAGCATGGACACCAGGTTTTCCCGCCTTTCTCCCGGAAAATCCGCCGGCAGCTGAGGGTCGAACCCCAGCACGCGCATGCGGAACGCTGCCGCCATGCGAGCCATGCTCCGCCCAATCCTGCCCGCGCCGACCAGCCCGAGCGTCGCACCCGAGAGATCCTGTCCGAGCCAGCGTGCCGTCGGCCAGGCCCAGCCGGAAGCGTCCATCTCGTGCTGGATGGCCTTGAAACGCCTGGCGAGGCCCAGCATCAGGGCGAAGGCGCCCTCGGCCACGGTTTCCTCGGCATAGGCCGGCACGTTCACCACCGGAATGCCGCGAGCGCGCGCCGCCGGGATATCAATCGCATCGATGCCGACGCCGTACTTGACGATGCCTTTCAGCCGCGGTGCTGCGTCGATGATACGCGCCGGCACCGGCGTGTAGCACATGAGCAGCAGATCCGCGTCCTTGAGGTTATCGACGAGGGTTTTTTCCTCGATGCCATCCGGAAGCACCACCAGCTCGTGACCCGCCGCGCGAAGCGCGGCGTCGACGCGCGGCATCTCCAGCTCGCGGTCGGTGCGGACTATCCTGGCCACGGTGCCTTCAGGCGCGCGCGCGCGGTGACCTTGCTGCCGGAGATCTCGATCTCGTAGCGGCCCTCGAGCACCTGCTTCGCCGTTTCGGGCTGCGCGGAGTACACGCAGCCCAGGCCGACCATGCAGGAGAGCGCCGCGCTGTAGCCCACCGAGGAGAGTTCGCCGACGGGCTTGCCGTCGCGCAGGATCGGCTCGCCGCCCCAGGCGAAGAGCTCCGATACCGGAAAGGTGAAGCTGAGGACACGCTTGCCAAGCGCGTCGCGCGGCGCGCTCGCGAGCGCGTCGCGCCCGATGAAATCGCCCTTGTCGAGCTTGACCGCGAAGCCCAGGCCCGCTTCCCAGGGCGTGAAGTCGGGCGAGAGCTCGGCGCCGAACGCGCGCCTTCCGGCCTCGATGCGCAGCGCGTCGAGCGCGTAGTAGCCGCAATTCTTCGCCTCGCCGAGCTGGTCGTAGATGCCGGGCGCTTCCTTGATCGGAACATACAGCTCATAGCCCGGCCCGCCGACATAGGACGCGGGGACGGCTCGCGCGTTTCCGATCCGGATCATTTCCAGAAGGCCCTTTGACCGCGGCCCGAGAATCGAAATCACCGACCACTGCGCAGTCACGTCTTCGATCTTCACGTCGCCGGTCGCATGACGCCGCAGCCACGCCGCGTCGCGCACTGGCTGCGCCGAGCCGGTGACGATGAAGTAGTCCTCCTCGCCCCACTTCTGCACGGTGATGTCGCTCTCGTAGCCGCCGCGCCGGTTGAGCATCGGCGTATAGGTCAGCTCGCCGATGCGGTTGGCGCACACGCGCTCGAGCAGCGCGCGCGCATCGCGGCCGGTGACGCGCAGCTTGCCGAAAGAGGTTTGGTCGAGGATACCGACCGCATTGCGCACCGCAGCCTGCTCGGCGATGACGCTTTCCAGCCATTCGGGTTTCCCAAGCGTGTAGGGCGAAGAAGAACCGAACCAGTTCGCCCGCTCCCAGCCGAACTTCGAGCCGAACTGCGCGCCTTTCTCCTTCAACCTCGCATACAACGAAGACATAAGTTGCGGCCGGCCGGATTCCAGCTCGTGGCGCGGCCAGCGCATGGCGTAGTGCAGGCCGAGCGTCTCGACGGTGCGCGCACGCAGCCAGTCGGCGCCCGCGGCGTACGGCCCGAAGCGGCGGATGTCGACTTCGAAGAGGTCCATCGGCGACTCGCCGCCGACGATCCATTCAGCGAGCAGCTTCCCCGCCCCGCCGCCGTTGGCGATGCCCGCGGAGTTGAAGCCCGCGGCGACGAAGTAGTTGCGCACCTCGGGCGCCTCACCAAGGATGAAGTTGCCGTCCGGCGTGAAACTCTCCGGTCCGTTGAGGAAGGTCTTGATGCCGGCCTTTTCCAGCGCCGGCACCCGGTGGATGGCCGCGGTCATGAGCGGCTCGAACTGGTCCCAGTCCTCGGGCAGGAGCTGGAACTCGAACTTGTCCGGGATACCCTTCATGCCCCAGGGCTTGGCGGTCGGCTCAAAGCCGCCCATGAGGAGTCCGCCCACTTCCTCCTTGAAGTAGATGAATCCGTCCGGGTCGCGCATCACCGGCAGGTTCGGGTGCACGCCGTCGATCTTTTCGGTGACGAT
>Ga0169931_10008135_pt1 | contig 15370 bp, 11 predicted proteins | sample Kivu_15m_20L_FD_129675 | JGI IMG/M metagenome (GOLD analysis project Ga0169931, IMG submission 129675) | Freshwater microbial communities from Lake Kivu, Western Province, Rwanda to study Microbial Dark Matter (Phase II) - Kivu_15m_20L... | ecosystem: Environmental > Aquatic > Freshwater > Lake... | reverse complement strand
TATTGGTGAAGTCGCAAATAATTCGACATATACCAATGTATTTAGCTTTGCCAGCTGTAAGTTCATTTGTAAACCAGTTGCCGTATCAAATTATATCAATAACCCCATGAACATATGAATGATTTCTCTTCAAATCCCTTGTAGACGGCAGCCCTAAAGGACTTGATCTGTTAAGTCTTCAAGAGTCCAACGTTTGGAACATGATTTCTATATCTGCTCAGGATCAATTACGCCAACGTATGGCTTGGGCTCTGTCTCAGATACTCGTAGTCTCATCAAAACAAATAAATCAACCGGGTATGAGTGAGTCTTATCTCAACTATTACGACATTTTCGTTCGGAATGCTTTTGGTAACTACAGAGATATATTAAAGGAAGTTTCTCAGAGTCCGATGATGGGAGAGATGCTATCATACTTAGAGTCCAAGAGTGCAGGTACGATAATGTATTTTTCATATAGTTTGTCATCCCAGACACTCCAACATGTGTTTATTACTCTCTTTGACAGCTTACGTTCTTAGGTCTTTTGGACTCATCGCTCGTCCGGATGAAAACTTTGCACGAGAAATTATGCAGCTTTTCTCGATTGGTATTCACCACCTTAATATGGATGGTACTAAAAAACTATCATCAAGTACGGGTTTACCGATCCCGACCTATCGAAACACAGACATTCAAACATTTGCCCGAGCTTGGACAGGTTTTAAACGTCAACCAGCACGAGGTAATATCGAAATCCATGATTGGGGTTCGAACCGTATCGATCCTATGGCTTTGGATCCTAGATGGCGTGACGTCTTCCCGAAAATGGATCTTAACGGTGGATACATCGGCGACTTATATCCACTTTGCTCTGATATTCCTCAGCGGGCGTTTCTAAATATTGGTGCGAAATATATATTATTAGGATCATCCGCAGTCCCTGAGTATCAATCTGGTGATGAACTTATGAATGAGATCTGGGTGGTCACCCTTTCTTTAAATAGAACATCATCGGAACTGTTCAATATTCTGTGCAATGCTGGACCCGACAGTCAGTGTCGCTTTCGACCAGTAGTGATATTGAATAGAACTCTCAATTGTCAAGGGAATGAGTGTTTGATAGATGAGCCAAGGACAATACGCTTATCGGATAATCCTCCTATTTTTTATGAGTACATTCGACCAGCATGCGTCGAACTCACATTTTTTCCGAATAATGGTCGCATCGTTAGGAAAAATGCTTGGCCGTCCAATCTACACATATGTGCGAATCCGTTAGTAGACAAAGCGTACGAGGCATGTTGCCCGAAAGGCGAAACTCATTATAGAAATTTCTGCCTCTTCACTGGTGAGAGAGTCCTGTATAATACCGCGGAAGCTCGATGCAGCACCAACTCCCGTTTTAACGATGGGGTGATGTGCGATTACACATGGAACTACGCATGGGACTCAAATCCTGGTTGCGATGTTGGTGCTCCTGAGGACTGGCATTGGACCAATTTGAACTGCACTGTCCAGGTGAAAGGTGAGAATCAGACTTATTGACTTTTGGCGTCTTATCAACATTCCTTCTCATTGCAGTTTTCAATATTTAAATTGTATTTTTATTCCAGTCGATAATCTGGGGAGAGTTGCAGTAGCTCATATACCTCAAGTTGCAGGTGGTACTATTTATCCAGATTTCAGTATCTCAAATGGAAACTTCTTTCCAGTGACATGGCAGGGTAATGCTTTTCCTTCTTCGAGTAATAGCTGTGGTGGGGTAAGTTGTCAACTGCAGGCAAACGAATGCATATGCAACGCTGCTGTGATCGAGTCAGTCGTCTTTCTAACTCGTCCTACTGTAAGCGAAATAACGATGACTTTGTTTGTTGGAAGTGTCCCTCCGTCATCGTATGGCTCGAGCTACACTCTCACCGAGTCGGTAAGCGGTGTAGAGGTCTATCAGCCAAATGGCATATTATCTTACACCGTGAGTACGATTTTCGGAGTCGCCGTCAACGGTCAAACCAAGTTCTTCAAAAACATGAAGTCAACCGTCATTATCGGTAGTGGTATCAATACATTTTCTTTTCGTAACCCTCCTCACTTTATGAACTTCATGGTACAAGACAGTCGTGATGCCATGTTTGAGACTGACGCAGTGATTGATCATTATTTTTATCATCCGAATGTGGCACCGTTCATCTCGCGAAGGATCATCCAGCGCTTTGGTATCAGTAATCCTTCTCCGCGATACGTAACTCAGGCTGCAACAGCCTTCTCTACAGGATCCTATACATCACTGGGAATCACGTTTGGTGACGGTAAATACGGTAATCTTGGTGCCATGCTGGCAGCGATAGTTCTAGATAGAGAAGCAAGGAGTGCGGTATTGGATGCCGATCCAACATTCGGGTCCCTCCGAGAGCCCATGATAAAATTAATGGCGTTTCTTCGTGCTATGAAGTTTAAGTCATTAGATGCTGTCAAGGAGCTGTCACTTTTTGACTTGTCTACAGCCATCGGTCAAAAGCCCTATGAAAGCCCCAACGTTTTTTCTTACTTCCTCCCTGACTTTACACCATCAGGTAGCTTAAAAGATGCGTTTCTTGTAGGTCCAGAAGCGCAAGTGCACACGTCGCCGACTATTGTTGGATTTCTCAATGGCATTATCTCTTTAATCGAACTTGGTTTGACGACTTGCTATAGTGGATTTGGAGATGTTGCGTACCGCTGGTATTGTCCTGTGGACCAAAATCAGGTGAACTATAACTCGTCAGATGGGTTCTTAACATACACGCCTTCTTCTTTAGATCCTCAGGCTATCATCGACGAGCTGGCGTTGCTACTCACTAGTGGAAGACTGAATTCACCGTCACGCAAAACTCTCATTGATGTTTTCAAAGCTAGTGATGTTACTACTGGACTTAAGACTTTGCAGAAGCTGATTGTGACATCACCTTCGTTTCATATTACGAACCTGGTTCAGACTCAACTTATAGATAAACCAGATGCAACCGTATCCCTTCCATCTGGAAAACCGTATAAAGCTGTTGTGTTCGTTAACCTTGCAGGTGGGATGGACTCATTTAATATCCTTATGCCTCGGTCACAATGCATCGGTACCGGCGGGAAAGATTTGTACGTGGACTATAAAACGGTTCGTGGTGAATTGGCCTTGGACAACAACACGATGCTTCCCATCAATTCTAGCTCATCTGCTGCTCAACCCTGTAAAACCTTCGGAATTCATCCGAGCTTTTCTGTTGCACAGCAGCTATACAATGAGCAAGATTTGGTTTTCCTTGCTAATGTTGGGGTTCTTCAGGAGTACGTCAATAGCACTAATTATTTGCAGAAGACCACGAAAACGCAATTATTTGCTCATAACGAACAGTACTACGAGATTGCGCACGTTGATATCTTGAAGCAGGCTGCTGGCTTCGGTGTCTGTGGTCGTATGGTCGATGTAATCAAAAGTTTGGGCTACAAAGCGGGTTCATCATCTGCGAATGGAGTGGCTGCAGGTATTGCTTCATGTTTCATTATATATATACATGTGGTCTTATTTATTTTTATATTTTGTCAATCATTTTTATGTCTTCTTAATTTAGCGTTGGTATCGAAATTGACTCCGTTGATTGTCGTAGACCCAAATGGCATTCAAAAGGTCAACCCTATTCCATGGGCTAGTAATATAACGGATCCCTTGAAACGCCTCAACAAAATCGAGAAAATTGGGAGTAGTCTATATGGCGAGACATGGTCTGACCTTCTTCTTCGAGCCTTAGGCGAGAATCAACTTCTGTATGATGCGTTCACTCAAACCACTTTGGAAACATCATTCTCATCAAATAATTATATGTCACTTCAGTATGCAGCTGTCTCGAAGCTCATTAAGAATAAAGGTATTCGTGGCGTTGATCGGGATGTGTTTTATGTCGACTTGGGTTCTTACGATAGCCATGCCAACATGTTATCTTCTCTGGATTCCCTAACCAATACGGTAAATGAAGCATTAAGCTCATTTGTCACAGAGATGAAAGCGCAAGGGCGATGGAATGATGTGGTAGTCGTGTTTGTATCTGAATTTGCACGTACTCTGATACCGAATACGAGTAGCGGGAGGTAAGAGGAATTTTCTGCGTTTGTTGGAAGCTTCATTAGATATACATTTGTATACTTAATGACCTTGGTTACTTTGTTTCGGACTAGTGATCATGCATGGGGAGGAAATTATTGGGTAACTGGAGGAAGTATCACTGGAGGCAAAGTTCTTGGTAACTACATCCGTGACTTTACAGAAAGTAACCCACTCATCGTCAACCCAGGTGTTGTCATCCCGACAACAAGTTGGGACCAGGTGTGGGAACCTATCGCGAAATGGTATGGAATCACGCAAGAGACCGATCTCGATTATCTTCTTCCTTCTCGGAAGACATTTGCTGGCCCATTGATTGGAATGTTTGCCTAGATGATAATGATTGTTGCTAATAGTTTATATATATATATGTACACATATAATTTATTCATACTCGATTATATAATGATCTTTTAGCTCAATAGCATCCACGCATGAGTAATTATCTAATCAACTTTCTCATCCAGTATTGTGTCTAATCAATTATCTCGTCTACCCGATACAGAGTTCAAGTAATGATAATTTAGTTCTGTGGTAATGGTTAACCGAATTCATGGATCAAGGTCCATGTGTTCAATTCTAATAGCCCCAAAATCGTTTTGTAGCGTGAACCCCCCAAAAAACAGTTCAACAGCTTCGCCACGCAGCAATTCAGAAAGGAAAAAATCGTAAGCATGTTTTGTAATGATAGCGGGAAAACGAATAAAGAGACAGGATCGTACTGCTTGTCTACGAGCAGCTTCACTTATTTGTTCTCATGGTTTCAAAGAACTATGTTATCTATTAGTCTTACATTTCCTAATTTGCATGCGACTGAGATAATAGCGCCACTTTCATTTACCACGCTCAATGGTTTCATATTCTCTTTACAATCTATAGATATATATTGTATATCGGAAACCATTGGATCTCCTTCCAGAGTGTTTTTCACGACGTCATGTAAAATTATCGATGCGATTGGGAAGCCACCTGCGAAAGCAGCTTCATATACGCCCTTAGCCGCTTGGAGGCTTTTATAAATAATCGAAGCAGCTTTACGTTCATTCTGTTGTAAATAGGCATTTCTTGAGCTCATGGCCAAGCCATCTTCCTCTCTCTTTGTCGGCATGATGTGTACACGAACGTTCATATCTAAATCCTGGACAATCCTCTTTATAAGGACGCATTGAGCTGCATCCTTTTGACCAAAATAAGCGTTGCTAGGTTGAACTATATTAAATAATTTCGTTACGATAGTTGCGACACCTCTAAAATGACCGGGTCTACATCTACCCTCGGGTATATCATCAAAACCATGAACGTCGACAAATGTCTGATGATTCGTTCCATACATGATTTGATTGTCTGGTGCAAAAAGATGATCCTAAGATAAAAATATGAACTAAGAAGAAATATATTCCTACAGTTGAAGATCAAACCTATGCCGACGCACCACACCACAGTTCTTTAGTAGTTCTGTATCTCGTTCCAAGCTTCTCGGATATTTATCGAAATCTTCTCCTGCTATGAATTGTGTAGGATTAACGAAAATGCTAGCAACTACAACATCATTTTCTTCCCTAGCTTTTCTCATGATTGATAAATGACCTACAATAAGGTGAATTGATTACAAAGGCAATAACCTATTTAAGATTGATCCTCTAAAGATCCATCATCAGAGAAAGCGTATTTTCATCGAAAAAAACCATAGGACGAACCTTCATGTAAAGCTCCCATCGTTGGGACGAATCCAACGGACAAAGATTCGTCAATAGCCTTGCGAACTATACGAAAAGACTGTATCGTTCGATGGATATGCATATTCTTCGAGTGAACTTGGTCACTGTGTACAGTAAACAACAGCCTTATCTTCGTCAAGAGGTCTGTGGTTTCATGAATCAAGTCGTCAAACGTACTATGTTTTCACAGTTTCCATGTAACATCCCGTACTGTATGTACAGTAGGTCCTAATGTAAAACGTATGTTCTACGATAGAAGTTGACAAGTTGACCTTGATTTAATTAAATTGCTGGGGTCCAGCAGATGAGCAGTAGCAGCAGGACGCAGACACGCCGTAGTCCAACGTAGCCCTTATATGCTGTATGTAGGTCTACGTACAGTGTATCGGTGAATCACGTATGTAGACGATGTACCCAACGGACCTCGATGACGGCAAGAGGAGGAGTGCAAAAGGCGAAATGCAATTTGGCATGCCTTACCTGTTGATATTTGATATTTGATAGCAGCCATATGTTTCATTTACTGTATACATAACGCTGATACAATAGCTGTTGTGTCTTCGTGAACTGTTGAAGAGAGAAAATAACATTTTCAGGTCTACAGAATACAGCGAATCTACTAGTTAGGTAGGTTATGTCTAATACTGTCATGTTCTCTTGTTTGTTGGGTGTCTCGCGCAATGAAATGCACGAAAGTAGGAACCCACTAGTCGTCATCGTCAATAATTTGGAAACATGCAGTGATCTGTTTGTTACATAGCAGCTGATGATGGAGGGAATATTTTATCGTCTCCTAATTTGAATCAATACAATGCTGTTACATTTTACGATAGTAATCGCTCATATCCATTCCTGCAAATCTATTTTCTAGGATCACAACCACTCTAGTTCTTTCTATCGGTATTCCAAGTTATGGAGTCGGGAGTTAAGAATGACTCAGATCGGGGTGCCTCGACTTCTGAGACGAGTGCCAAATTGGATAAACCTTCTTTAAAGATTAAGATTTCTGTCAAAAAACTTTCGGGAAAACAGCAGGGTGGATTGGACTCAAACGTTCACACGACCTTGGACGGAAATACGACCTCTAAACAAGGTACTGATTCACATTCTGCAGATGCGAATCTCACGGTACCTTCTTCAACTTTGGATGCCAACATGGTGTGTATTGCGAGCGTAGAATCAAGTCAACAGTCTATGAGTTCGCCGACTAACCAGACACAGGAGGATGACTCCATATTGATCGACGTTCCATCAGCTCTTGAAAGCAAAAAGACCGAACCCACTCAACGGAATACACGTGCTCGAACCTCATCTTTTGATCTAAGGGAAGATTTAAAGTTTATGAATCATGCTACATCTACGGATGATAAGAATCGCCTTCCCGTGGCAAACAGCATTCACCATTCTCAGGACATTCACACCTTTGAATCTAGTGCCGTTATGAGTAGTCGCCAGCCTAATACTGGTTCAGAATCTAAGGAAGCGAGAGATTCTAGTAATACTAATATTCTCACGTCATCATTCCTAGATTCCCTGAATGAAGATGAACGTCGTGTTCGAACGAGACACTTACCTGCAGCTGCGGGTTTCCATCGATTACATAAGAAAGAAGTGAATAGCGACCTATCCATGGTGAAGAATATGCTTAAAACTATGGTGCCCAACCAACCCAAAATAAGACGGGTCGTATCTGATGAAGCAGGACAGAAAAATGGTGATAAAATGGACATTGATGACGATGACGTTATGGCTGCTTCTGATGAAGATAATAGTTCCGATACTTCTGGTGCTGCGTTCAAAGGGATATCCAAATCGAATTCTGTTATGGATGATACTCGCATGGATTTTGCGATCTCATCTTTTTCGAGTCCATACCCAGTCAGTAATTTTGTATTAACCGAATTGGATCAAATATCATCATCTACCTTGGATTATCGTGATTTGCTTTTACGTTCACCACAAGTCGTTGAATCCTTGACAACGTTTAATCCACCCAGACCACCCGAATCGGTTGGACTGAAGAAAAAACATCGCTTGCTGCGATGGGAGAAAAATCCTGACGATATAGAGAAGGATTTGAAGAATTACAGGAAAACAGTTCGTCGAACAAAGGAAGAGCTCCAGAAAACCATTCGAGAGCGGGAGCGTATGGAAACTGTTGGATGTTTCATTCGCACACTATTTATGAATCATCTTCATGGGATGAAAATGGAGAATGAATATCTTACGCAGGAGTTGAATCAACTTCAAAATGAAGCGTATCGGTTACTCGATAGGGACACGCGAATTAAAACACGTCACAAAGGGTCAACAAATAAATCCCATGGCGCTATGAAAGATGTCATGACATTCATAACCTCGCATAGGAAATCCATTTTTTCTCCTGTAATGACTAGTCATCGCTGTGGAATGCCATTCACAAGCGGATCTTGTTTACCCCAAGACTTGCTTGTACAAGGGGATGTAGTTTTAACACCTTATGGGAAGGGAACAGTGGTAAAGATCATCGGACCCCAGATATATTATGAGTTTCAGAAAGGTTTCTCTATGGCTATGGACCCTAATGGTGACTATGTTTTCAACGTTATTCCTACACGTGTTTGCGTGCGCCTATCATATGGAACAGCATATTTAACTCCACTCATCATCAAACCAATAGATGACCTGTCAACATTTTCTGCTGATAAACTGGCTAAACGATGGACCGCAATGCTTGAATCAGCTTCAGAATTCAGTTCATTGGGCGATCCTACTTTCCATTCTTCTCATGGCATGAAACTAGAAGCAGACGATGATGATACTACTACTCAGGCTGTAAACGGGAACGACAAAAACCATAATACTGAACCTGCTCGGGATGATCTTCAGATTGGGTTACTAGTAAATCATCCCATCGACTCTCTTTTCCAAGAAGTTGAAAAAGTTTTTGAGAGCGACCGTTGCGTATTGGCACAAGTACGTTTCATCATTTTGATCTATATTTCGTTTCCGAAAAAAATTCTTTTTCCCCTCATATTCTAAACTTTCTTCGTTTTATAGACGGTAAATACTTATATTCCTAAGCCTTTTTTCAAGTCCGAGGAGCGACGGAGAGAAATACAAATTCTTGAAGGTCAAGTATTACAACTTCGTAACGAAGTTACTCGACAGCGTAAATTACGTATCGCAACGGAGAAGAGTCTTTCATTGAATCAAGATCGAACAGAACGATGTGAATCCTTATTATCTGAAATGTATGCTGATATCATCAGCTTAAAAGAAAGATTGAATGAAGACCTTGTAGAACTCGGTGTAGATCAAGAAAAAGCAGCTGAGATACTGTCTGAGTTTTACAGTGTTCACTTTGCCAATGGCTCATCTCCGTCTATTTCTCGTAAAGTAAGTCTAATTGAAAATTCTATATGGATCTGTTTCAATGCCATGTTGAACACTTATTCTCAACTGTCACACTATTACTTATCCTCAACTGTCACATCATCCAATTGCTCGTTAGAGAAAATTTGATGGATATGAAGATGAGTTCGAAGCCAAGTCGTCTCTATTTATGCGAGATAATGAATCAATCCATAGTTTGAGTGATCGATTTTCAGAGCGTTTGACTCAAGAAAATGAAGATTCTGTGGATCTGGAACATGATGAACGGGGGTTGTAAAAACGAGAATGGTACTACACAATATTTAATATAAGTAGTTTTGTTCTAAAAAATAAGGTTCAGATATTCATAATAATTGTTTAGATTGAAAAAATTTATTTACTCCTACTTGCTATAATTTCCCACTCCAAAAGGAATTGTGCTTGAGTTGGAGGTATATCTTTGAGGAAAGGCGTTCGTGTATCCTTAAGAGTTTGACAATCCATACCCATCCATGTAGCCGTATCTTCTTTATGATCCGAAACTAGAATGGGTATCGAAGTAAATCGAAGTGTATTTTGGATCAAATCTTGATTCTTTTCCATCAGTCGTCGTCGCTCAGCATTATTATTACTACTCAAGAAGGTGTTACTAGGAAAATATTGTTGGATTTGCATAGATGAAAAGTTGTCTATTCGTTCCTGTGGTTGTAGCATAATTGTTTCATCCGTAGAGCTATACTTAGAGTAATCCAGTAAGAGTTTATAAATGTCTGTATCCGTCAAGCGTAATTCGTCCTCCGGTGCATCATGACTTTGTGTACTAAAGTGAGTGGATCTTGTAATAGCAATACCCTCTTTTACATCTCGTTCTAAATCATCCGTCGTAGTTTGTTCCTCCTCCTGAAGAGGCATGATTCGTCTTCTACGAGATTTGGTGGTCGTCTTTCCTTCCTGTTGTTGATTATCGTTTAATGTTTTTAAAGAGTCATAAACTTTTGTGGATGTCATATCTTTATCAACCTTACGTTGAATGGGTCCAACAGCTTTTAAGAAATCAACTAAATCAGGAGGCATTTCGATGGATGGTGATTGATTAGTCGTAGTATGACTCATGCCTGGATCATTCTTCTTTAAGAATAATTCTTGTTCATATTCTTTCTGTATGGCTCCTCCGGATTCGCCTCTCTTGAAACCCCATACCGTAGCGTTCGGATCTGTATATTTCTGTCCCCGATTCTTCTTTTGTAGTGACTCATCTAAGAGTTCTCGCATCATTTTATTCTCGTGATGCTGTGTCGCCTTAGTTAGACGAGCTGTTAGATTGCGAGAAATCACTTGTCCCATTTCTTTCATATGAGTGAGGAAATTATTGCAGTGAAAATCGGGGACCGGGGACCGGCGGGGAGCCGGACAGCGGTACCTACAGTTGCTGGAGAAAGTGAAACTTTGGTCGTGCCAGATTTGAACTCAGTCGTGCAGAATATGCGTAAATAAGTACCAAGAGCGTACGTAGAAAAGGTGAACCGTTGGAATGATGTTTTTAGACTAAGGTTTGAGTTTGAGCGATGGTGAGATCGTAAGAATGGAGACCTCCTAGAGAGCTAGATAGACTTTAACATCATATTTAAAGATTGCTAAGATAAGATACTACTATTGGAGCTAATAGAAAGCGGTATTCATCTTATATCAACATTATCAGGAGCTTTGAGAAGTTGACGAAGTGCGCAAACTTTAACAACAGTCAGCGTACCTAGCTAGTCGTGCAGTCAATCAGCCATCAGACTCTCTCTATTGTACGCGGTCCTGAAAAAGTCATATTGACAGAGAAAAACGTCGCATCTTCCGAATGAACTCAGATTATGATGACGATGATTACACCGAGGAGGAAGTTCCATCGGATGATAGTGACAATGAATTCGTACCCCAATCATCGAACCGTAAGAGAGGAGGCCTCGGATATACAACTTTTGGTAATGAAGATGACCGCGTCAGTCATGATCGAGACACTGCAATATATGGTGTATTTGGTGTAGATCAGTCATCCTCCTCCTCTGAAAATGAATCATCATTCAATCTCAAAAGAAAAAAGAGATATCGAACTATAAGTGCTGCTGCTACTTCAGTATTGGTGAATCAAACACAGGATTATGGAGCAACCTTTGTCAAGAGTTCTGTATCAGTAGTAAATGAAAATCCGATCATAAATGACACGAACAAGGATCCCAACTCTACAGCTACCAAGGGGGGAGATGAAGAGGCTGACTTAGATGATGGTGAAGCTCAAGCTACAACGGTACAGGGTACTCAAGCTCTGTTGCAAGAATTGTTAAAACGTAGTAGGAAGGGATGGACGGGGAACTCTATAATATCCGGTAGAACTGAGATTCATGACGTATCTGTAAAAATAGGACATGATTCTAAACGAGGACTACCATCTTCTCGTGACAAGGATAATACTACAAATACATTACAACCTGCATACAACGTTTCACAATCTAGAATGGACAAATCGTCACATACGACAAGTCAACCACCATCCAAACGAGATCCGAAATTAGGTATATGGGAAAAACATACGAAAGGAATCGGTATGAAACTACTAGCGAAAATGGGGTATTCAGGAAGTGGTGGATTGGGTAAAGCCAGAGATGAAGAAGAACAAAACAATAACAACAACATTCATTTGAATCAACATCAACAAACAAACCAGATACCGGAAGAACCCATCAAAAGCGCTGTACCTATTCGTAAAGGTATTTCTCGTCCCATTGAAGTGGTCGCTCGACCTATACATCTAGGCTTAGGATATGGATCCTTCAAAGAAGCATCGACATTGAAAGCGAATCAACATATTCATTCAGAGTTATTGGGTATAGACATGGACAAACTAAGGTCCAAGGAAAATAAAGAGGACGTAACTACGACTCTTTGGAAGGGAATACCTGACAATTTACTTCCTACGACTCAAACTCTATTATCGCAACAATCCTGGAAGAAACATGTGAAAAATGATTCCAAGAAACGTAAGAGATCTGTCAATTTATCATTGGAAAGACCAAAGTCTTCTTCCAATGTAAATGATGATGATAAAGACATAGGAAACAACCATTCTACAGAAATGAAAATTATTGATATGCGTGGACCCAATGCTGCTACATCCAATCATACATTTACTCAACCCCCTGGGAATGGAAAGGATAGTATCGCCGTAGGAGAAGAATTATTACATAATCTCAATGTCATTGTGACCAATTGTTGGGTTAGTATGCAGTCATCTAAAATTAGCCTGGAAAATAGTGAACGAAAAGTAGAATCGTTAAAGGCAGATATCGTTGTGATGGAATCGAAAGTTGAAGATATCATCCAAAGAAAGGAAAAACTGGAAAAAGCTCATGGAATCATGGAAAAGGTTGAAGGAATGCTCACTCAGTCTGCTAGTCTAGAGGATATTCAAACGGATATATTTAAACTTAGCGGGTTATTTAACGATGAGGAAAAGGCATCACTACGATTTTATGAAGTGTTGATTCCCGCTATAATTAGTCCTTTAGTCGATCGTACTTTGAATGAATGTAAATTTGCCCTTGACGAACCTCAGACACTCAAGAACAAGATAGATGAAATTCTACGTTTCCTTCGATCTATTTCATCAAAGGAATCAAAAGAAAACATATTCTTACTACAAAAGGCCGTTTTCATCGACTCTATCCTTCCAGTGGCTCAAAGATGGTTACACTCTTGGTACTGGGAAAACGAATCTGAGATGGATCTATCTCTCCTTCTGTATGAAAGCATTTATTCCGTCGCGGCATTAATAGACGAGACCAATCATGTCGAGGTCGCGAGTTTTCTGAACCTCGGCACTGAAATCGATGAATCCATGGGTTTGAAACAAGTGGTAGCAAATAAACTCATGATAGGTGTTATCTATCCAAAATTATCTCACAGTCTTGCGGAATGGAAGCCTCATTGGAATGCGCAGGGTATCATCAAGAATCCTTTGCATTTTTTGATACTTCCATGGTTGCCCTATTTACATGACGGGTCCCTGTTGTCAACACTCGCTCCAGAGATCAAGAAGAAACTACGCTTGTGCTTGATCAAGATGAAACTGGACAGTGGGGAATCGGCACACTTTGAACGACTTAATATGCTCCTGAAGCCATGGAAAGGTCTATTAGATGCAAAGTTTTTACAAGAGTTGGTTACAGACTATGTTGCTCCTCAGTTAGGTCGCTGGATATCCAGCTCGTTGACAGCAGATGTCATCGATGAAACATTTACAACGGTAAAGATTCTCATTGATTATCTGAATGAAGGGTATATGACTGATCTTGATTTTATAAGTCTTCTAGAAGGAGAAGTACTTTGTAATTTTGCGGTAGCTCTGCTTCGTTCGTTTCAATCCAACCTTTTGTCTGTCAGTGATGCAACCAAATCGTATTTCAATCTCAAGCGGATGCTTTTACCTCCTGAACATAGCTCAAGTATCGATACCTTTAAGCGACTGTATGAACTGATTGCAAAGGATGAAATGATCTGCAGATACCTCTACGGATGTTTACTTATTATTTCAAAAGCCAAGAAATCAAAGCTTCAAGAGTTTTCGTCTATTATGAACCTTCCAAAGTCGATCAATTATCAAATGGTAAAATATAGAAGGATAAGGGAGAGACGTGACGAACTCAACCAACCATAGACTTTCTTCTTGTGAGGTACAGCAGCTGCTGGTTCTTCCCTAGATGGCTTTCAGCTCGATCTAAAATATTAACAAATGGACTTTCCTGTAGCGCTTTAAGTACGTATTGATATTATAAAACTTTGTTTTATTATGTATGGGTCCTATCGGTTTCACCGATTTTCGACAGGTACAGCAACATAAATATGTACACTATCAAAATTCATGGGTATTATTTTCTCAACATGGAAAGTCCCTTTCTTATTCTTACCACAACGTGTTGCTTCCATGAGTTGTTTAAATTGAGATGGTGATGGAAATTCTTGAATCGAATTTTGTAAATGGAGATACTCCCGAGGTGAGCCACTTAAGACAGCTCCGACGATTGGGACGACGTAATGAATGAAAAGTCTAGCAACAAAACCTAAGGCACCAGATCCTTCTCCAGGTTCTGAAAATTCCAAAATAGCTAACTTCCCAACACCCGACTTTTCCTTACGATTCTTTTTTTTCTCTAATACTCTATAAATTTCACACAAGGCTATTTCTTTTTCAGGTACGTTCCGTATACCGAATGACATGGTAACAATATCAAATTCATTGTCCTTAAACATGGATAAGTTTCGGACATCACCCAACTCTAGAGTTACTAAATCATTTAGATGCTTATTCAATACCTTTTCTTTTCCGACTTGAAGAGGAAGGAAGAAGAAAAAAATGGATATATATAGAAGCAAAATTTTCAATAGAAACAAATATCACAATCTCCAAGTATAACGTTTACAACAGGGGTAAGATAGCTAAGCTTCACTTACGAGCCAACATATTTTTGGATGGATCCATTCCAATAACTTCTAAACCTGCCTTGTTCGTTGCTTGTATCTTGTTGTAAGCTTGTGCAAGTTCAATGGCTACATCTGCAGTTCCTGTAGCCAAGTCCAATATTTTAATTTTCTTATTTTGTTTTTTCTTATCAAAGCGCATATGATCATGTTGGTATAGCAGGCCCTGTGAGGTGATTTCTTGTACCAAAACTCGTCTCCATCCTCGATCCATATTTAAACTTAAAGCTCGATTGATAAAGTCGTAGTTATTCGCAATTTTGTCAAACATAGACCCTGTACCATAATCTAACGGTGGTTTCTGATAGAAGTAATGAAACAAAATCGCCAAGATTATTGGAATGGCAAGAGCGTAGAAGATGAATTTCATCCTAAATCACTTTTTCAAGGGGCTTATTATGAGGACAACGATGATAATCCATGTATGGGTGGGATTGTCGCGGACCATGCAGCTATGCACTCCTCACTCTCCTCCTGATGTACCAGCCCTTGGGCAGATACATGACACATACGGTACGTATGTATGTATGCGCCGTATCTGCCCTCGTGCCAGCCCTGGGTTGTATTTTCGGCGGTACTACTTTACGGAGTTTTCCTCGGGCTGCGCCCTCGGAAAACTCCGTAAAGTAGTACCGCCGAAAATACAATGCCCCGGGCAGATATATACAGTATT
>Ga0169931_10008134_pt1 | contig 15371 bp, 16 predicted proteins | sample Kivu_15m_20L_FD_129675 | JGI IMG/M metagenome (GOLD analysis project Ga0169931, IMG submission 129675) | Freshwater microbial communities from Lake Kivu, Western Province, Rwanda to study Microbial Dark Matter (Phase II) - Kivu_15m_20L... | ecosystem: Environmental > Aquatic > Freshwater > Lake... | reverse complement strand
TTTCGAATATTAACCCCCGCATCAAGAATCGAAAATAGGCTCAAAAGAACCCGAAAATCGACAGAACCTCGCTTTGTAGACACCCTCTATACACAACGTGGTTCAAAATTTGGGAATTTGGCAAAGCCGGCGCCCGGAATTTTCATCAGGCCGAAGGCCGGCGCGCGAGGGGCTCCCTATTGGCTAATAGGGGGCCTTGAGCGCGAATGAAAAAACCGGGATGCCGGCGAAGTCAAAAACCAAATTTTGAACCGCGTTGTGTATATCTTTCATTCCTTAAACATGAGATTTGTGATGCTTTTTGAGCAGATTTGCGACGAGGGCCATATTGCATCAATAGGGCCGAGGAGCAAGGCGCTAAAGGAAGCGCACAAAGGTCATGTTTAAGGAATGAAAGATAGGCTCGCGGGGATTCCAAAGAATGCGGCTGCTGCGGTATAAGTGGAAAGCATGATCGAGATCCGCAAAATCCAAACGACCGACGGCCATCGGATCGACCACTTCGTTAAAAGCGGCCGGCAGATGTCGATCGACGCGGAACACCTAATGCTGTTCCCTGCGCTCATAGATCCGCACGTCCATTTCCGCGTGCCGGGAGGGGAACACAAAGAAGACTGGGAAACGGGAGCGAGGGCGGCGATCGCAGGCGGTGTTACGACCGTATTCGACATGCCGAACAATGATCCGCCTTGCACGACGAAACAGCGCTTCGAGGAAAAAACAAAACTCATCGAATCGCAAATTTCCCGCGCCAAAATCCCTCTCCGCTACCGCCTCTATTTCGGGGCCGACCCGGCCCATCTCTCCGAGATTCCGAGACTCGACAAGGCAAAAGTCGCCGGCTTAAAAATCTACATGGGCTCTTCGACCGGAAGCCTCCTGATGACGGATAGGGGCGCTCTCGAAGAGGCGTTCCGCCTGGCGGCGGCGGCAGACCTGCTCGTCGCCGTCCACGCGGAAGACGAACAGCTCATCCGGCTCAACCGCGAAAAGCACAAGAAAAACCAACACCCCTCGGTTCACTCTGCGATCCGCAGTCCCGACGTAGCGGCAAAATCAGTCGCGCTCGCAATCGAGTTATCGAAAAAATATAAGGCCCGCCTCTACATCGTCCATGTGAGTAGCCGCGCGGAATTAGATCTCATCCGCCAAGCCAAAAAAGAAGGCCTGTCCGTCTACGCCGAAGCGGCGCCGCACCATCTCTTCCTTTCGGACGAAGCCTATTCCCATTTAGGGACCAAGGGACTCGTCAATCCTCCCTTGAGAAGCAATCAGGATCAGGAGGCTCTATGGGAAGCGGTTGCGGACGAGACGATCGACACGATCGGCACAGACCACGCCCCGCATACGGTCGAGGAGAAAAACCGCCCTTACGGCTCCGCGCCATCCGGCTTCCCTTCGATCGAACTCTACTTCCCGCTCCTCCTCAACGCCTATCACGAGGGAAAACTCTCCCTCGAGCAGATCGTCTCGCTCACCCACACGCGGCCCCATGAGATTTTCGGCCTCCCGCTCAATGACGACATCGTCCTCGCCGACCTGAACAAAAAGAAAACGGTCAATGACAAAGATCTCTTGACCAAAGCCAAGTGGTCGCCTTACGCAGGCCGGACGCTGAAAGGCTGGCCCCGCTACACGATTCTGGACGGGACGCTTTTCGACCTCGAGGCGCTGCCTTGAAACCAATCTACGACATTTCGAAAACGTACCTCGAAAATGCAAAAGACGGGCCCTTTTTCAAGGACCCCATCCCCCCTGTCGAAGCGGGGGTAAAGCCGGTTCGCTTCCTCGGATTCGACCTGAACTCGCCGCTCGGGGTGCCGGCCGGGCCGCTCCTCAACTCGAAGTGGGTCGCGCTCGCGGCAAAACTCGGGTTCGACCTTCCGACTTATAAAACCATCCGCAGCTTCGCCCATCCCGGCCACCCGCTTCCGAACATTGTTTTTGTGGAAAGGCTCACGAACGCGCAAGCGAAAGAAACAGGCGAGCCGGGAGATCTCTCCGAGCTTTCGATCACGAACTCCTTCGGGATGCCTTCGATGTCGCCCGAATTTCTCATGGAAGACATCGGAAAGGCGAACGCCTCGCTGCAACCGGGCCAAGCGATGATTGTTTCGGTCGTCGGCACGCCGGGTAAAGGAAAAAGCTTCCTCGACGACTTCCTTTCTGCCGCATGCCTCGCAAAAGAGGCGGGAGCGCAGCTGATCGAAGCGAATTTTTCCTGCCCGAACGTGGGCCAAGCGGAAGGATGCCTCTATATGAATCCGGTCGCAGTGTCCGAATTCACAAGCCAAATCGCTGCGGCGATCCGCCCCGTCCCCTTGCTCCTCAAAGTCGGCTTGTTTACAAGCGTTGAACAAATGCGCGCCGTTTTCCTCGCCGCCGCCCGGGCATCCGCCGCCGGCATCGCGGGGCTCAATTCGGTCAGCATGGAGGTCGCCGGGAAAGGAGGCGGCTCCGCTTTAGGCGCTTCGCGAAGGACAAGCGGCGTTTGCGGCGGCGCGATCCGGGACGACGCGCTCCGCTTCATGCGGGATGCGGCGAAAATCCGGCAAGAGGAGAAGCTCGACTTGGCTCTCCTCGGCTGCGGAGGCCTTATGCGGCCGGAGGATTTAGAAGAAATGCTCTCCGCAGGAGCGGACATCGCGATGACTGCAACCGGGATGATGTGGGATCCGCTTTTAGCCATCCGCTACCGGGAGATGTCCCATGCTCATCGATAAACTGTTCGATCTCGGCTGCATCAAATTCGGCTCGTTTACCCTGAAAAGCGGAATCGTCTCCCCTTTTTACATCGATCTCAGGCTGACCGTTTCCTCCCCTTCCCTCCTCATTGAGATCGCGGATGCGATCTGCGATGCCGCCGGACGCGGATGCGATCTTGTCTGCGGCGTCCCCTACACCGCGCTCCCTTTTGCAACGATCTTCTCCATCCGGCAAAACGTCCCGATGGTCTTGAAGCGCAAAGAAAAAAAGGCCTACGGAACCGGCAAACTATGCGAAGGGATTTTTTCTCCGGGCCAAACGTGTCTGCTCATTGAAGACGTCGTCACTTCCGGCCAAAGCGTTTTGGAAACTGCCGAGTGCCTAAAGGCCGAAGGGCTGGCTGTCGCCGACATCGCCGTCCTCGTAGACCGCGAGCAGGGAGGCGTTCAGCTCTTAAAAAGCCAAGGCTACCGAGTCCATCCGGTTTTGACGATAAGCCAAATCACAACCCATCTTTCGAACCGCGGAATCATCGATGAACAGACTCTCTCTTCCCTCCAAACTTTCCTTTGCCGATAGGAGCCGCCTCGCGGCGCATCCGCTCTCGAAACGGCTCTTTTCCCTCATGGTGGAAAAGCGGACGAATCTATGCCTGGCCTGCGACGCCGTAAAATCCTCCGAGCTTCTCTATTGGGCCGATACGCTCGGGCCCGCCCTTTGCGTCCTGAAAACCCATATCGACATCCTTGAAGATTTCACGCCGGAGGTTCCTCTCTGCCTTTCCGCTTTGGCCGAAAAGCACAATTTCCTCCTCTTCGAAGACCGGAAATTCGCAGACATCGGGCAAACGGTTTCGCTCCAATACGGCAAAGGGATCTACCGGATCGCCGATTGGGCGCACTTCGTCAACGCCCACATCGTCCCGGGACCCGGCATCATCGAGGGCTTGAAGAGAGTCGGCGGGCCGAAAAAGCGGGGCCTCTTGCTCCTTGCGGAAATGAGCTCCTCGGGAACGCTCGCAGAAGGAGACTACGCGAAGCGGGCAAAAGAGATGGGAGAAGCCCACGCTGATTTTGTCTGCGGATTCATCTCGCTGAGAAAACTATCCGATCACCCGGGGATGATCCATTTGACTCCCGGCGTCAAACTAGAAAAAGGAACGGATGACCTCGGCCAAAAATACCGGACCCTTGAAGAAATCCTCATTGAAAACGGAAGCGACGTCATTATCGTCGGACGCGATATCCTCCGCTCGGCCGACCCGGTGAAAACCGCCCATCTCTACCGGGAAAGGGCTTGGAATGCGATCTCCTAAGATTTTCATTATTCTCCTGAATTGGAACGGGAAAAAAGACACGCTCGAGTGCCTCGCGTCTCTCGAAAAAATCGCCTATCCCCACTTTCAGCCTCTCGTCGTCGATAACGGCTCGGCCGACGGATCGGTGGCGGCGATCCGCGCAGCGTTTCCCCACATCCCCATCATCGAAAACAAGGAAAATCTCGGCTTTGCGGGCGGCAATAACCCGGGGATCGAACGGGCTCTTGAAAAAGGGGCCGACTGGATCCTTCTCCTCAATAACGACACGGTCGTCGACCCGAACCTTTTGACCGCGTTCATGGAGGCGGCGAAAGAGCAGCCGAAAGCGAAAATCCTCGGAGCGAAAATCTACCGCTATGGAGAACCGGGGACGATCGACCATCTCGGCGGCTTTTGGAATGCCAAGATCGGGGAATTCGAGTCTCCGGCTCAAAACAAGATAGATGACGGGATTTGGTTCGAAGACATGCAACAAGCCGATTACGTCTGCGGGGCCGCGCTCCTCATGCACCGCTCGGTGCCCGAAGCGATAGGCTTTCTCGAGCCGCGCTTTTTCCTCTTTTGGGAAGAGACCGATTTTTGCTTCCGTGCCCGCCGCAAAGGATTTGAAGTTTGGACAGCGCCGAAAGCGAAAGTCTGGCACAAAGTGTCCTCCTCCTTTGTAGGAGGCAAGCCCCACATGCACTATTTTTGGTGGAGAAGCCGACTCCTCTGGATCGAAAGGAACTGTCCCTTCCCTGAACGGAAGCGGCTCTACAACACCCTAATCTTCCCGGAGCTTTGGAAACACTTGAGGCACTATCTCCTCAAATCAATCCAACGTCTTTTCACCCACGACTCCCAAGCAAAACAAAAAGCGCTCCGCTATAAAGCAGGCCTTGCGGGGGCCGTCCACTATGCCATCGGCCGTTTCGGAAACGGCCCCCGCTGGCTTTTCAAAAAATAGATTCACATAAATTAAAAATTATACTCACATAAAATAGTTATTATTTTACAAGAAATTTATTTTACAGATCTATATAATTAACAAAAACAAGCAGGCTGATTCTCTGCATGACATCTCATGTTATAAATAATTTTAAGACTCAACTAGGACACAGGAAAGTGCGGCAAGTCGGCATGTCCGTCCTCAGCCGTTCGATCCATGCGGCCCAAGGAAGAGGGCTGCTCCAAAACGTCAATGTCATCGAGGAGAAACCGGCTGCCTCCCCTTCTAATGGACGGGGGCGGAAAAGTAAAAAAGAGAAAGAAAGCGCAACCGAAGAAGTCGAAGCCGTCGGCGCCGTTGCCCCCTTGGAATCGGCCAGTCCGAATCCCTTTGCCCGTTTTCTAGCCATGCAATCTCAGTTTTTCCAGGCGCCAAAAGAACCTCTTCCTCAACCTGCCCAGAAATCCGAAGCGCATCTGCAAGGATCTTTCAACCCTCCCCTGATAAAAGAAAATATTTTAAACCGGCAACTCTCTCCCCTCCCTCTTGCAGCGCCGCCGCAACAGGCGATCTCGAATACCGGGATGCGGCCGGTTCGAACCGATTTGCAATTGCGCAGCCGAGGCGAAGAGCTCACAACTCCTCCCTTCAAAGGCATGCATCCCATACCCGCCGCCCCTCCTATTCGTCCTCCTGCCGCGGCAAGACTCGAAACGGGAGAAATCCTCCCCAAAACCGACACGCCGAACACCCTCCTTCCGCAGTTCTCAAAACCGCTCACAACAACCGAAACCGCCGAACTGAAACTGAAAGCGGCTTCTCTTCAAATCAGAGAAATCTCATCTCCATCCAAGCAGCCCTCGGTTGCACTCGCCAAGCCCACGCGCACCGACGCTACGCAACGCGACGCCTTATACCGAATTCCTATCGAGCCGCAAGACAAAGCCCCCTCGAGAACCGTCCCTATCCCACAACCGGAAGCGGCCGCAGCTTCCCTGCAACCGGTCGTTCAGGCGCAGCCATTCTCTATTTCCGCGACGCCTCCTCTATTCATGCAGCCGGCTCCTTTTCAAGTTCAGGCCGCAAAAACCATAGAGACCCCCACTCCGTCTCTGCCGCAAGAGACAACGCGCCCTCTTCTAGAGACAAGTCTTATCCAAAAAAATCCAATCAAAGAAACAAAGACGCTCCCGCAGCCGCCGGCTGCCCTGACCGCCCGAAACGAAACCGCATCCCTGCATCCGTCAAATCCGGCCCTGCCGCTGCACATCGCCTCTTTGCAAAAGAGCTCTCTGCCGCATTTCACGTCGCCTACCGCAACCTCCGCTGATCCAACCGCCCGCGTCGCGCCGCTTTCATTCCCTCGGAACGAATCTTCCGTAGCACCGCGGCAACCCATCTTCGGAAGTGCAAGCGCAAAACTTCCAACCCCCATGCCCAAAACCGGCTCTTTTTCAAATATCGCCGGGGTTGTCCAAACCGTAGCCGCGCCGAATCTTGCAGCGGACGGTTTTTCTAAACCGGCGCTTCAACCCCAAGCCGAAGCTCCTGCCGCTAAGTTGGCGCAGGCCATGCCCGAAATCCAAAAGCCGGAACCTATTGAAGAGAAGCCGCCGGAACCGGAGCCCTTTGCGATCATGTATCAGACGCCCGTGATCATCGAAAATTACTTCGGCGTCGGCCGCATCGGATAGTGGTCCTTAACAAAAATTCTTGAGATAATTTCTGGCATGAAAGCTCCGTAGAATCGACGACCGCAGGCTACGCAAAATGCTGCGTATTCATTCAATACGCCGCAATTTACGTTCGGGGGTTTACGCGCTTTGACGTCGAAATTACTCCAAGATTTTTTGGCACAGACCACGAGCCTATCTTTCATTCCTTAACATATGAGATTTGTGATGCTTTTTGAGCAGATTTTGCGGTTTGCGACGAGGGCCATATTGCATCAATATGGCCGAGGAGCAAAGTGCTAAAGGTGCCGAAAAGCGCACAAAGGTCATTGTTAAGGAATGAAAGATAGGCTCACTAAGACTCTAAGACAAAAAACTTAAGTTCTGCGAACAGACGCACGCGCGAAGCCGTGAGCGCCGGGAGCAGCCGAACGCCGCTATGGCAAAGCACAAATCGTAGCGAGAGGAGACGAGCCTTTGGCGCGGGTGGGGGGCAGTGTTCTATACCGAACGTGATTCAAGAATCGGGAATTTGGCAAGGCTGGCGCCCAGAATTTTCATCAGGCCGTGGGCCGCGCGCGAGAGACTCCCTATTGACTAATAGGGGGCCTTGAGCGCGGATGAAAAGGCTGGGATGCCAGCGCAGCCAAAAACCGATTCTTGAATCACGTTCGGTATACACGCCTCCCCGACGAGCACACGATTTTGCGAAGCCAGAGTTAGGCGCAAGGGGGCAGCGGGGGGCGATGGGCACCTCGCCCCCGACATGTATAAAGCAAACTACTCCTCTGATTATTTTTTCCTGATTAAGCCCCGCATCTGATTTCTGTGTTGAAGTTGTCTATTGGCCCGTGCTATAAGGATTGTAGGGCGGTTTATCCATGAAAAAACACTTCTTCCGTCTCGCATCATTGTTGGCGCTTCTCTTTCTCGCCTCATGCGAAACCAACCAAACGATCGTCAACAACATCTCCGAGCGCGAAGCGAACGAGATCGTCGTCTACCTCGCATCCAAAGGGATCGACGCCCAAAAAGTCGTCGCGCCTGCGACGGGCGTCGGCGGAGGGACGGCGACGGTTCAATACATGATCACGGTCGCCTCCGACCGGTCGATCGACGCGATGTCCATCTTGAATAAAGTCGGCTTGCCGAGGCGGCAGGGAACGACCCTTCTCGACCTCTTCGCCAAATCAGGACTGATGTCTTCGACTCTGGAAGAAACCGTCCGCTACCAAGCGGGGCTTGCCGAAGAACTGCGGAATACGATCCGGAAAATCGACGGAGTGATCGACGCCGACGTCCAGATTTCCTTCCCCAACGCCACCCAAGCGGCGGCAGCGGTCCCCGGCGCCCCGCAGCAAAAGATCACGGCGGCCGTCTACGTGAAGCATCAAGGGATACTCGAAGACCCGAACAGCCATATCGAAGTGAAAATCAAACGGCTCATGTCGGGAAGCGTCAGCGGCCTCAGCTACGACGATGTCGCGGTCATCTCCGACCGCTCGCGGTTTGCCGACATCACGCTGACGGCCGAAGGAGAGCCGATCGGCGGCAAAGCCCTCCAGACCCATGCAAGCATCTGGGGCCTTGTCATGACGCAAAGTTCGGTCGGGCGTTTCCGTTTCATCTTCTTTTCCTTCATCATCCTTCTCCTCTTGTCGCTTGGCCTTTCGGGATGGCTGGCGTATCGGTTCTACCCTCATCTCAACCTCCCGTTCTTGAAGAAAAAGGAAGAGCCGGCGCTGCCTGAAATACCGCCTAAGTTATGATGAATTCCGCCGAATGGGTGTTGAAAGCCATCTTGAACCGCTACCCGGCATCCGCGCGGGAAGGGCTCGAGCGCTATCTGCCCCCTTCAGAAAAGGAAAGGCTCGACGCGATGCCGTCCGCCCAAGTCGAGACGGACGTCGAAGAGCCGGCCCTCCTCGACCGCATTCATTGGTCTTGGATTTTGCCCGAACTCGAACCGTTTTCCTCCCGCGAGCAAAAACTCCTCATCGCATCCCTGCCTGAACACTCCAGGGAAAACCTTTGCCGCGAGCTGAAAATAAAGCCCGCCCCAAACGAGGAAGAGAGCCGGATTGCGCTTGAATTCGGCGCAGAGGTTTTAATCGCGGCTCTTGCCGGCGATCCGGTCAAGATTCTTCCGGTTTATTTTCTTCCCCCAAGCCCCCTTTCTTCGCTCCTCCGGCTGGACAAACAGAAACTCGTCGAACTGATCGACACTCTCTCCCTGATCGACCTTGCGGCGGAACTTAGGCAAATTGTAGAGACAAAAATCCTGAAGAAAATCTACAGTTTCATATCTGAGGAGGAGAAGAAGGCATTGAAAAAAGCGGCGGCCATGAAACAAACGGCGCCCGCTGCCCGGCTCCACCTTGAAAAATGGGATGGGACCGAAAAGCAGCTCCGCCTCCTTTTGCACAAGAGGGGCCTCGCCCGTCTTGGAGCCGCGCTCTCCGGCCAGCATTCGGATCTCGTTTGGTACGTGTGCCATCAGCTCGACATCGGAAGAGGCAAGGCGCTTGCCAAAATGACCCGCTCCGAACCCGGCTCTGCTTTGGACGCGATCGTCTCACAAATCGAAACCGTCCTGAAGGATTTCTTATGAAGCTTTTTTCTTTGATCTCCGGCAAGGAAGTGCGCCTGGCTCCAGGGCAGAAAAAAATTCCGGCTGCCGAATTTTCGGAGGCCGTCGATGCGGCCGAAGTTTTGCGCCGGGCCCAAGAAGAAGCGGAAGAGCTGAGAAAAAAAACGGCCATCGAAGCCGAAGACGAAAAGAAAATGGGCTTCGAGCAAGGGTTCCAGGCAGGGCTCGAATCGTTCAACAAGCACCTTCTCGCCCTCGACCAGGAACTGAAAGAACTTCGGGCCGAGATCCAAAAGAAAATGCTCCCTTTGACGCTCACCGCGGCGAGAAAAATCCTCGGGGAAGAGCTGAAAATCCACCCCGACCGGATCGTCGATATCGTCCTCAATTCCCTGAAGCCCGTAACCCAGCATAAGAAAATCGTCATCTACGCGAATAAAACCGATCTCGAGATGCTAGAGCGGGAAAAACCGAAGATCAAGGCGATTTTCGAGCATCTCCAAAGCCTATCCATCCAAGAACGGAGCGATGTCGAAGCAGGCGGCTGCATTATCGAAACGGAAGCGGGCATCATCAACGCACAGCTAGAAAACCAGTGGCGCGCTCTGGAATCGGCCTTCGCATCATTCATGGGGGCATAATGAGACCGTTGCATAACCCGCTTTGCAGGGCAAATTCGATGAGTTCAAAGCCGGGTCGGTTTTTCGCAAATCGAACATATGCGAATGAGTATAGGCGATTTGCGAAAAATCCGAATCTGGCGAAGAAAGCGCGGATTTGTCCCCAAATGGGGTTATGCAACGGTCTCATAATGTTCAAATGGCTTTTCGTCCTCTTTTTCGCAGCTTCCCCTCTCCTTGCGCAGACTGCGGCCCCCCCGGCGCAAACCGTCCAAACGCCTGCGGGAAAAGCGGTAGGTCAAGCGGTGCAGGCCGATTCCGAAGGCAACGTCAATCCGACCCTCGTCACGAAACTCGCGGTGCTGGCCGGCCTTTCGCTCCTCCCTTTTGCGATCATGCTCCTCACGTCATTCATGAAAATCGTCGTCGTTCTCTCGATGTTCAGGCAAGCGCTCGGCGTCCAGCAAACTCCGCCTAACCAAGTCTTGAACGGCATCGGCCTTCTCATTACGATGTATGTGATGTTCCCGACAGGCCTTGCGATGTACACGGCGGCCCATGAAGTCATCGAAAGCTCCGGGCCGGTTCCGGTCATGTCGAGCGCATCGGCCTTTTTCGTCGTGAATGTCGTGGATAAAGCAAAAGAGCCGCTCAGGGGTTTTTTGCAGAGGAACTGCAGCGCGAAGCACATCCAAAGTTTTTACCAGCTAGCCTACCGGATTTTCCCGGAGCCGTATAAAACGGAGCTGAAAAACAACGATTTCATCATTCTGATCCCCTCCTTCGTGACGAGCCAGCTCAAAAGCGCCTTCGAGATCGCGGTGTTGATCTACCTGCCGTTTTTCGTCATCGACATGGTGGTCTCCAACATCCTTCTCGCGATGGGGATGATGATGCTTTCCCCTCTGACCATCGCCTTGCCCATCAAGCTCCTCCTCCTCGTCATTGTCGACGGTTGGACGGTCTTGATCCAAGGCTTGGCAATGTCGTTTAGGTGAGGAGAAAGGGTCATGTTCCAAAATGAAATATTCCAGCTGAGCTACCAAGCGCTGATGCTCATTTTGATCCTCTCCGGCCCTCCAATCATCATCAGCATGGTCTTGGGGCTTCTCGTCGCGATTTTCCAAGCCGCGACCCAAATCCAGGAGCAGACCCTCTCGTTTACGGTCAAACTCTTCGCCGTCGTCTTCACGATCATCATCCTCGGCGGCTGGCTGGGAGCCCAAGTGATGCAATTTACCAGCGCGATCCTCACCAGCATCCCCCGCTGGGCCACGCCGTCATGAATACGTTCACCGCCACCGAAAGCTACCTCTCGATGCTCCTCTCGATGCCGGGCCTCGAACCCACGACCGTCCTCTCCGTCTTCTTTTTGACCCTTGCGAGGCTCCTGCCGATCGTCAGCCTCGCCCCGTTCATCGGCTCGAAAAACAATCCGCCGGCGCCGATCCGGATCGGCTTCAGCCTTGCCCTCGTCGCCATTTTCTTGCCCAGCAATCTCCTCTCCGTGCAAGGGGAAATCCATTTCACTTTCGCCTTCATCGGTTTTTTCCTAAAAGAGCTGGCGATTGGCTTCGTCTTGGGGTTTATGGCCATGATCCCCTTCCTCATCGCCCAGATGGCAGGAAGCCTTGTCGACTTCCAGCGGGGCGCGTCGTCCCTCCAAGTCTCCGATCCGACGACACAAACCCAAACCGGCCCTATCGGCCTGTTGGCAAACTTCGCCTTGATCGCCATCTTCTACTCGCTCGACGGCCCGTTTCTCTATTTCAACGGCCTGGCCGACTCCTACCGCCTCATCCCGGTCGACGGCGTCGTCAATTCCGCCTTCATCAATTCCCAAAACGGATTTTGGCTGCAGGTTTATGGCCTCGCCGGCCTCATGATGAGCGTTGCAGTCCAACTTGCCTCACCGGCTCTCATCGGCATCCTTCTAACCGACCTTTTCCTAGGGATCGCGAACCGCCTGGCTCCGCAAGTGCAAATCGTCTTCCTCGGGATCGCCCTGAAATCCTGGGTCGGGATCGCGCTCCTTACCGCCGCGTGGGGCCTCATGCTCCAAGTGATGGGAAGGCAATCCATCGAGTGGTTCCAAGCCCTCAACTCCATGATCCAATCGATCGGGTTAAACTATGCCAAACACAGTCCTTGAAACGCTCTCCCTTCCCGGCCAAAAAACCGAGGTCGCCATTTCGATCGGAAACGGCCTCTTCGGCTCCGATTTACCCAAAGCCTGTCTCCGGACAAAAAGAAAAGCCGCGATCATCGCCGATGTGAACGTCGCTTCACTTGCAAAAAAACTCCAAGACAAAATCCATGCGGAGCTTTTCCTTTTCGATGGCGGGGAAGCGGCAAAGACGAGAAAGACCAAGGAACAGTTCGAAGACCTCCTCTTAGAGCGAGGGTTCGGCCGGGACACGCTTCTCATCGGCCTTGGCGGCGGAGTCGTCACCGATTTCACCACCTTCCTCGCCTCCACTTACATGAGAGGCGTTTCCCTCATCCTCGTCCCCACGTCCCTTCTCGCCATGGTCGATGCCGCAATCGGAGGCAAATCCGCCGTCGACACGCCGTTCGGCAAGAACTTGATCGGCTCTACCTACCACCCCTCGCACATCTTCATCGACCCTGACCTCCTCGCTACCCTCCCCGAGCCTGAATGGACTTGCGGCCTTGCAGAGATCCTCAAATACGGCCTCATCGCCGACAGCGCGATCTGGGATCTTTTGGAAGAAAATCCAACGGATTGGAAGTCATCCCTGCATTCCCTCCTCCTTTCTTCTATTAAAGCTAAGCTCAAAATCGTAGCCGTTGACCCGCTCGAAACGAAAGGCTCTCGCCGCGTCCTCAATTTCGGCCACACGATCGCCCACGCCTTGGAAACCCTCTCTGGCTATACGCTTCCTCACGGGGAGGCGGTCGCGATCGGCTGCGTCGCCGAAAGCGCCCTCAGCTATCGTCTCGGCTACTTATCGCACAGCGACTTCGCCCGCATCCGCTCGCTCTTCAAAAAATTCCCCTTTTCCTTTGCGGTTCCCAAAGACCTGGCGAATCTCATCGACGCGATGCGGATCGATAAGAAAGCAAAAGGCGGAGAGCCGCGCTTCGTCCTGATCGACCGGATCGGCAGCCCCGTCCCATTCGAAGGAGAGTATTGCCGCCCCGTCCCGACCCAAGAACTCCAAACGCTCATCGAGGATACATTATGTCTCAATGGCTGATCCGGCCAGGCTCCATCCATGGGACGCTTGCCATTCCCTCATCCAAATCCCATACTTTGCGAGCCCTCACGTTCGCCCTCATGGCTAAAGGGGTCAGCCATATCCGCGGCTATCTCCACTCTCCCGATACCCGAGCGATGATCCAAGCGCTCCGCCATCTCGGCGCGGTCGTCGATGTCTTTCCCGACCATCTCGCCGTTGACGGAACCGGCGGCAAGCTGCAGCCTGCGGAAGATGTGATCGATTGCGGCAACTCAGGGCAAGTGCTCCGCTTCATCGGCGCGCTTGCCGCCCTTCTCCCGAGCTATACCATCCTCACCGGAGATCCTTCGATCCGCCATAACCGCCCCGTCCGGCCGCTCCTCGACGGACTCTCGCAACTCGGCGCATTCGCCGTCTCCGCCCGGGGAGACGGGTTTGCCCCGATCATCCTCCGCGGCCCCTTAACCCGCGCGGAAGCTAGATTGCCGGGAGCGGACTCTCAGCCCGTCTCGGGGCTCATCATCGCCGGCTGCTTCGCGCCCCATCCAACCGTCATCCGCGTCGAAGACCCGGGCGAGACTCCCTGGATCGAGCTCACCCTCCGCTGGCTGGAAAAATTCAAACTCCCCTACGCAAACGAACGGTTTGAGCGCTATGCGCTGCAGGGAGGGGCGAGAATCAACGCCTTCGACTACACCGTTCCCGGTGATTTCAGCTCCGCCGCCTTTCCCATCGCGGCAGCCCTCCTCACCGACTCCGAACTGACAATCCATCCGATCGACATGGACGACCCCCAAGGAGACAAGGCGATCATCCCCATCCTGCAAAAGATGGGCGCCCATTTCCACATCGACCATGCAAAAAAAACGCTGACGGTGAAAAAAGGCTCCTCCCTTCGCGGCATGAAGATCGATTGCAACGCCTTCATCGACGCGCTTCCAATACTCGCCGTGATCGGATGCTTTGCCGAAGGGACAACCGTCCTCTGCAACGCGGAGATTGCCCGCAAGAAAGAATCGGACCGGATCCGCTGCATCGCAACCGAGTTGAAGAAAATGGGGGCGGACATCGAAGAAAAATCGGATGGACTGGTCATCCATAAGTCCGATCTCAAAGGGACAACGCTCGAATCGCACCACGACCACCGGATCGCCCTATCGCTTGCCGTCGCGGCGTTCGCCGCCTCAGGGCAAACCGCCATCCACGGAACCGAAGCCGCAAAGAAAACGTATCCAAATTTCGTCCCCGATTTCGCCGCCCTCGGGGCGCACATCCTGGAGACCCCATGAACCTGATCCTCTTCGGGTTCAAGGGGTGCGGGAAAACCCATTTCGGCAAAAAGCTCGCCCAAAAGATGCGCCGCCCCTTCATCGATACGGACGATCTCCTCGCCGACCTTTTCGCGAAAAAAACGGGCCAGCACACCCTGCCGCGCGAAATCTACATCCAAATCGGCGCATCCGCCTTCCGCGCCCTCGAAAAGGAAGCTATCCTCTCGCTCCGAAACACCCAAAACGCGATCATCGCCCTCGGCGGCGGCGCCGTACTCGACCCCGAAACCCTCGCCCTCCTCCAAAAGATCGGATGCCTCGCCTACCTCTCGACCAGCCCCCAAACCCTTAAAAACCGCGCCCTCGGCAAGAAAACGCCCGCCTTTCTCGATGAAAATGACCCCGATACATCCTTCGACGACATGATCCGCGAACGGCTCCCCATCTACCAATCCATCCCCGCAGCCAAGATCGACTGCGACGCCCTCGACGAAGCAGGAGTCCTCGCCGCCCTCCAATCGCTCCTCGTCCTCCAAGACCCCCCGAATGGATTCTAGAAGAGGCAGGGCTCCGCCCTGGAACCCGGCAAAGGGCTTGACGCCCTTTGAGACTGTTAACGGATTCGGTTTCTGTCGATTTTGGGGTTCTTTTGAGCCAACTTTTTGATTCATTTTTTGGGGTTAATATCACAAGCCGTATATTGACCCAAAAAAATGAACCAAAAATTGGCCAAAATAATCCCCAAAAGCGACGAAACCCGAATCCGTTAACAGTCTCTTTGCAAACCCAAATTATTTGGGGAAAAGGAGCTGCGCAATTTCTGCGCCTAAATACTGGATGTGATCCTGCGGATTTGACTGATCTTTAGCTGCTACATTTGCCGTGATAAAGATCATGGTATTGTCCGAAAAGCGCATGTAGTAAGACTGTTCCCCGTCTTGCGCTCCGCCTTTTGCAAGAAAAGCATGGCCATTGATGGACTGGTTGCCGGGATCCCATCCCCCGAACCTTTGGCTTTGCATTTCACTTAAGTCCCGCATCGTGATGAGTTTGCCGCTGTTT
>Ga0169931_10008133_pt1 | contig 15372 bp, 9 predicted proteins | sample Kivu_15m_20L_FD_129675 | JGI IMG/M metagenome (GOLD analysis project Ga0169931, IMG submission 129675) | Freshwater microbial communities from Lake Kivu, Western Province, Rwanda to study Microbial Dark Matter (Phase II) - Kivu_15m_20L... | ecosystem: Environmental > Aquatic > Freshwater > Lake ... | reverse complement strand
TGGCCGAGCGCCGAGCAGTTCGCGAAGGCCAACGTCATCTGCTTCTTCAACAACAACCCCATATGGAACGAGGAGCGCGGCAAGGAACTGGACGCCTACCTCGCGCGCGGCGGCGGCGCGGCCTACTTCCACTGGGCCGTCGAGGCGCGCACGAACGCGCTCGCCTTCGCCCGCCGCATCGGCCTCGCGAGCGATTCGAGCAAGCTCAAGTATCGCCACGGCCCGATTGACTTCGTTTTCCACGCGCACCCGCTGGCGAAGGGTTTCACGTCCACCAGCTTCACGCGCGAGAAGTTCGTGGACGAAACCTACTGGAATTTTCAGGGCGACCCGAAGGACGTGCAGCTCCTCGCGAGCGCCGAGGAAGACGGCCAGCTCCGCCCGCAGCTCTGGACGCGGCAAGTGGGCAAGGGCCGCGTCTTCGTCGCCGTGCCCGGCCACTACAACTGGACCTTCGACGACCCGGTCTTCCGCGTGCTGTCGCTGCGCGGCATCTGCTGGGCGGCGGGCCAGCCGGAGGACCGCCTGGCGGAACTCGTCACCATCGGCGCGCGCATCGCGGACTGAGCGCTGGAACGGTGAAAAATGAGGCCCCGCTGCTGCCGTGTCGGTTAGTTACTTGGACACCCACGGGGAACCGCTTGCGAGGATGCCGACGAAGAACGAGGCAGCGTTGCCAGCCAGCGAAACAAGCCATGCCTGTCGCGCGCTGACGACGCGGTAGTCGTCACCCTGGAAGTATGATTTCTTCGCCAGCATCTGAATCGCCGTGGCATCGAGCCAAACCACGCCAACTTCGAGCAGCCACAAGGGGAAGAAGCGCTCCTGCATCATCGGGAAGAAGAGGAACACGAAGATCGCGGCGTTGGTGCCCAGATAGCCGCCCATCGTCCGCAAGGGAGCCAGGCCAGCGAACAGCAGCAGTATCGCCACGACGCCTGCTTCGACCACCAGCGCCCAAAAAGCGACGATGCCGAAGGCGATGAGCGAAACCGGGTTGATGGAGACCGGATTGGCCGAGGCTGTCCACGGCCAGCAGAGCACGAATGCGAGCAGGACGACGCGGAGGAATCCGGTCCACCGATTGGCGGGAGGCGTCACGGTGATGCCCAACCGTAAGCCTCCCGACGGAATCGAACCATCCGGTGAACGCGGTAGATTTTGCCGGTGCTATTGATTCGCCGCAAACCCCGCCTGCGTCCGCTCCAGCTCCGCCTTCAGCGCCACGCGCAGCTTCGCCAGCCGCTCCTTCGCCTCCGGCGCGGCGATGCGGTTGGTGAGTTCGTCCGGGTCGGCTTTCAGGTCGTAGAGTTCGTCGCCGGTGCCGGGCTTGAGGTAGTGGATGAGCTTCCAGCCGTCCTGCACCACGACGGAATACCACGGGACGTTGTTGTAAATCGCCTTGTCTGGTTCCTCCTTCGCCAGCTTGGCCACGCTGGAGCCGTAGTGGTGACCGGTGAATTCGTAGAGGCACGGGTGCGGCCACGCGGCGGCGGGATTCCTCAAGAGCGGCGTGAGGTCGCGGCCGTGCGTGGCCCACGGGAGTTTCACGCCGGCCTGCGCGGCGAAGGTCGCGACGAGGTCGGGCGCGTTCGCGGGCGTGTTGCACACCTTGCCCGCCGGCGTGAGGCCGGGCATCGCGATGATGAGCGGCGAGCGATACGTGGCGTCGTAAGGCCCGAGCTTCGTGCGGAAGCCGTGCTCGCCCATGCCGAAGCCCTGGTCGGCGGTGTAGATGACGATGGTGTTTTCGAGCTGGCCAGTTTCCTTGAGCGCGGCCATCAGCTTGCCCACGCCCTCGTCAATCGCCGGCACGCATTCGTTCATTTGCCGCACGAAGCCGGCGAAGGTCTGCCGCTGCTTGCCGCTCGTGTCCCCGAAGGTCTCGCCGCTCTTGCCCGCGATGGGCGTGCCGTCCGGGCCTTTCGCCCACGCCTGCGTCTGGTTGAGGTAGTCGGGCTTGCCGGGGCGCGGCGGGAAAATGTCCTTCGGCACGGGCACCTCGGCGTTCGCGTAAAGGCCTTTGTGCCGCGCGGCGGGCTTCGACGGGCCGTGGATGCTGCCGTAGCACAGCCAGAGGAACCACGGCTTGTCCGCCGCGCGGGTCTTGCCGCGGATGTAGTCCTCGGACCACTGCGTGTAGTTGTCGGCGGGGTAGCCGTCCGTCCATTCCTCCTTGCCGTCGCGCGCGACGATTTGCCGCTCGTAGTAGGCGCCCGCGTTCTCGGGATGCAGCGGGCGATTCCAGACGATTTGATGGTCCCAATCGCGGCCCCAGCCGGCGTCCACGCCCGTGTGCCACTTGCCAATCTGCGCCGTGTGGTAGCCCTGCTGGCGGAAGACGGCGGGCCAGAACGGGCATTGCTTCGGGTCGTAGGCGCTCGCGGGATACTTGCCCTCCATCCTCATGCTCTCGACGCCGTGCGGGTGATGACCGGTGAGCATCGCCGCGCGCGACGGCATGCACCACGCGCCGAGATACGCCGCGTGGAAGCGCACGCCCGCCGCCGCGAGCCGGTCAATGTTCGGCGTCCTCACCCACGGCCACGACTCCGGGTAGCAGCCGACGGTCTTGTAGGACTGGTCGTCGGCGTAGATGAGGAGGATGTTCGGGCGCTTGGGGGCGGCGGCGAGAGAAGTATTCAGTAACCAGTGTTCAGTGTTCAGTGAGGAGAGCGCAAGCAGCAGGAGGAAGGAGCGAAGCAGGAGCGAGCGCAGTTCAAGTTTTGGGAATGCGCGGGCTGGCGATGAATCCGGAAGCAATTGGCAGTCGGATGCTTTCTCCCTCACCCCGGCCCTCTCCCGCCGGGAGAGGGAGCAACACAGTCCGCGCTCTGCCGACGGGGATGCCACAGCCCTTCGAGGGCTGGCTGACTTTCTCCCTCTCCCAGCGGGAGAGGGCCGGGGTGAGGGAGAACGGCGGCCTGAACACGTTGAGCGCACCAACGGCCAGTTCGTGCCAAGCATGGGATCGGCTGATTGTTTCATGGTGAACGTGCGACTGAATCCAACTGAATACTGAACACTGAAAACTGACTACTTGTTCTTCTTCGCCTTCTTCGCCGGGCCGGCCTCCAGCTTCGCCTTCAACTCCGCCGCGAGCTTTTCCTCCTGCGCGGCGAGCCAGGTCTCGTAGCCCTTCTGCCGACCGCCCACATACTTGTAGGTGTCGAAGATGGCGGCGTCGCCGAGGGCGCGCGGATCCTGCTCGTCGCGGAGCATCTGCATCATGCGGTAGCGGAGGTCGTCCAGCTTCTCGCGGTGCGCGAGGTCGCCGGCGAGGTTGTTCACGGCCTGCGGGTCGCGGCGGAGGTCGTAGAGTTCGTCCGGCTGGCGCTTGCCGAAGCACAGCTCGTAAAAGTGCCCGCCCAGCAGCTTGAGGACTTCCTTCGACGGGCCGGGGTCGCAGTTGCCGAAGTCGGTTTCGGGATTGCCCACCGGCCAGCGGTCGGGGTGGAAGTTGTGGACGTAGAGGAAGTCGCGCGTGCGGAGGGCGCGGACGGGATAGCCGAGGTCGTTCGGACGGCCGATGTCGTGGCGTTCCTTGCCCGCGAGCATCGTGTCGCGGTTCTCGACCCAGCCGGATTTGTCGGAGCGCAGGAGGTTCACGAGGCTCTTGCCCGTCATCTGCGCGTGCGGCTTGAGGCCGGCCAGTTCCAGGTAAGTCGGCGCGAAGTCGCGCACGTTGATGAAGTCCTCGACCACGCGGCCGGGCTTGATGGCCTTGCCCCAGCGCATCGCAAGCGGCAGGTGGAAGCCGTCCTCGTGGATCTGGCCCTTCACGTAGGGAAACGGCATCCCGTGGTCCGAGGTGACGATGACGAGCGTGTTGTCGAGCTGCCCGGCGGCTTCGAGCGCCCGCAGCGCGCCGCCGATGTGCGAGTCGGCATACTCGACCTCGATGGCGTAGTCCGCGAGGTCGCGGCGGACGAGGTCCGTGTCGGGCAGGTAGGCGGGCACCTTGATGTCCTCCAGCTTCTTGCCGAGGCGGACGCCGGAGTTCCACTCGTAAGCGCGGTGCGGCTCCTGAAAGCCCATCCAAAAACTGAACGGCTTGGCCTTGTCCCGCTGCGCGAGGAACGCGGCGAAGTTTTTCGTGTAGTCGTTGCGTCCGATGCCGCTGGCGGGCGGCTCGGCCTTGTGCTCGTCGAAGCTCGGCCCCGCCGGGTTGCGCGTGCGCTTCGCCAGCGTTTTGAAATCGCCCGGCCCCCAGCCCTTGCCCGTGAGGCCGACCGCGTAGCCCGCCTGCTCCAGCAAGTCGGGATACACCTCGAAGCCGGTGGGGAAGTAACCGCCGTGCGACACGGCCTCCTTGAGCTGCCAGGTGTTGCGGCCCGTGAGAATGCTGGCGCGGCACGGGCTGCACTTGGGGTTCGAGGTGAACGCGTGCTTGAACAGCACGCCCTCGCGCGCCACGCGGTCGAAGTTCGGCGTCTTCACCCAGGTCGAGCCGTAGGCCCCGGCGTCGCGCCAGCCCCAGTCGTCGAAGATGATGAAGAGAAAGTTCGGGCGGGCCTCGGCGGCGAAGGCAGTATTCAGTAAGCAGTGTTCAGTGTTCAGTAGGAAGGTTGCGAGAATGAGTGCGGTGAGCAAACTCAACGCCTTCTCCCTTCGCGCAGCGAGGGGAGAAGGTGGCCGCAGGCCGGATGAGGGGTGCGAACGCCAATGGTGCTCAGGAGAACCCCTCACCCCGGCCCTCTCCCCTTGCTGCGCAAAGGGAGAGGGAGAAGGGCAACGGTGCGCGGCGGCCTGACCTTCATGTGAGCGGGTTACGGATGCGGGATGCATGGCGAAAGGATTTTGACTGACTGATTACTGAACACTGGATACTGAACACTGAAAACTGATTACCGCTTCGCGGTCAAAACGCCGCCTTCCCCGCCGGACTGGCCGGCCGGAACTTGGTCGGCGCTTCGATGAATTCCAGAATCGCCAGCCGCGCCGGGTCGCTGGCCTCGGCGATTCGGTGGCCGACGCTGCCATGCGTCCGGTCGCGCGCCAGCAGCCCATGCACGCGCTGGTTGCCCGCGCCCTTCATGATGGCCACGAGGTATTCGTTTTCCTCCGCGCGCCCGGCCATGTCCTTGTCCGCGTAAATCACAAGCATGGGCGGCGTCTCCTTGCGCACATGGAAGACCGGCGCGGCCTCGTCCGCCGTGATGGTGAACTGTCCGATGCCGCGCTCCTTGCGCACCGTGTAGTGCGTCATCGTCTGGCCGCTCACGGGCACCAGCCCGGCGGTGGCCGTCAGCTCCAGGCCGTGCGCGCGGAGGTAACGCGCGTCGAGCCCGACCATGAGCGTCAGGTAGCCGCCCGCCGAGTGCCCGCCGATGAACAGCCGGGCCGGGTCGCCGCCGTGCGCGCCGACGTTCGCCCGCACCCACGCGAAGGCGGCGGCGGCGTCCTCGACATACGCGGGATAAGTCGCCTTCGGACTTAGCCGATAGTTCACCGAGGCCACGGCCACGCCGGCGGCCGCGAGGCTCCGCGCCAGGGCCACGGTTTCCTTGCCATTCTTCACGCCCGCCTCCAGCCCGCCGCCGTGAAACCAGACGAGTGACGGGAACCCCTTCTTTCCCCCCGGCAGGTAAAGGTCCAGCTTGCACCGCTCCTTTTCGTAGTCGTTGAGCTTGTCACCGCTCTTGTAAGGCAGGTCGGCGAGCACGCGGACGGTGCCGGCCGCCTTCGCCTCGGCGGCAGCGAGGGAAGTGTTCAGTGACCAGTGTTCAGTGTTCAGTAAAAGCGCCAAGAGCAGCGCGACGGTGATGTGCCAAGCCTTCTCCCTTCGCGCAGCGAGGGGAGAAGGTGGCCGCAGGCCGGATGAGGGGTGCGAATGCCAACGGTGCCCGAGCCAACCCCTCACCCCGGCCCTCTCCCCTTGCTGCGCAAAGGGAGAGGGAGAAGGGCACCGCTGCGCGGCCTGAACATCATGCGGACGGGCGGCTGGGGTTGGATGCATGGCGGGTTGTTTGGCTGACTGAATACTGGACACTGAAAACTGACCACTGGTTACTTCGCAATCGGCGGCAGCTTCGCCGCAAGCAGTGCGCGCAACTGCTTCAGCACCGCCGCGTGCTTCGGGTCGTTGGCGAGGTTGGTGAACTCGCGCGGGTCGGCGGCGTGGTCGTAAAGCTCGATGCCGTTCCGGCCCTCGTCCCACTCCGTGCAACGCCAGCGCGCGGTGCGGACGCTGCGGCCCCAGAACTCCGCGTTCGGACCGCGACGAGCCTGCGTGAACGCGCCTTCGTGCAGCGTCACCTTCGGGTCGTTCAGCACCGGGCGCAGTGACTTGCCCTGCAAGCTCGCGGGCGCGGGCACGCCGGTCAGGTCGCAGAGCGTGGGATACACATCCAGCAGCTCGACGAGGGCTTTACTGCGCTGGCCGTTGCCTTTCGCGCCGGGCGCGTGGACCAGGAACGGCACGCGCGCGCTTTCCTCGAAGAGGCTGCGCTTGTGCCACAGCCCGTGCTCGCCGAGATGCCAGCCGTGGTCGCTGGCGAAGATGACGATGGTGTTCTGCTCCAGCCCGAGCCGCTTCAACGCGTCCAGCACACGGCCCGCCTGCGCGTCCATGAAGCTCACCGTCGCGAGATAGCCGCGGATGGCCGCGCGCCGCTGCTCGGGCGTGGTGGTGATGGCGTAGCCGGGCACGGAGCCGTTGCGCGCGGGCGGCGGGATGTCGGCCTCATCGTCCGCCGGTTCGGCGGGCAGCTTGATGCTGTCGAACGGATACAGGTCAAAATACTTCGCGGGCGCGACCAGCGGCAGGTGCGGGCGATGGAAGCCGACCGCGAGGAAAAACGGCTTGGACTGGTCGCGCTTCTCCAGCCACGCGACGGCGGTCTTCGCGAAGTTCCCATCCACGAGATCGTCGTCTGTGCCGGTGGTCTCGGTCCACGGCAGCCCCTGCTTCTTGCCGGTCGTGACCTTCACCACGCTCTCGCGCTTCGGCGGGTAAGGTCGCTCGTCCTTGAACGGCGTGCCGAAATCCCACCCTTGCGGGTCGTCCATGCTTTCCAAGCCAGTAGGCACGCCGAGGTGGAAGATCTTGCCGCAACGCGCGGTGGCGTAGCCATTGCGCCGGAAGTGGTGCGGCAGCGTCATCACGCCGGGGAGGTTCTGGTAAAGGTTGTCCGCGTTGTCCGTGACGCGCGTGGTGTGCGGGCGCAGGCCGGAGAGCAGCGAGGCGCGCGAAGGGTTGCAGTGCGGGAACTGGCAGTAGGCGCGCTCGAAGATCACCGCGCGCTTCGCGAACGCGTCGAGGTTCGGCGTCTTCGCCACCGGATGCCCGTAGCAGCCGAGCGTGTTCGCCAAGTCGTCGGCCATGAGCAGCAGGACGTTTGGCTTCGGCGCGGCGGGCGAACTCAACGCAAAGACGCAGAGGGCGCAAAGGAGCGCAAAGCGGGCAGAACGCGGCGGCTTCATGGAGGGAGAATTAACCACGGACGGACACGGATGAACACGGATTTGTCAGCTTCCAGAAAGGCAAGGGGTGTCAAACGAATGGGGACAAGCGAATGGAAGGAACGAAGTTCCGCAACGCTCATGCTCCCCGTCTTCATTCGCTTGTCCCCATTCGTTTGACACATTTTCCCCTTCAGCGCGGGTCGCGGCCATACACGCCGTCCTTCTCGGCCACGGGCAGCCTTGGTTTCGACGCCGCCGGGCGGTCCTCGGCGAACCACTGGTTGCCCTCGAAGCGGAACGTCGCCGGCGCGGTGCCGCCGCCCACGTTCACCACCTCGCGGATTTGCGCGGCGCGGAACACGATGCGGTTGCCCTTCACCACGCCGTTGCGGCTGGGCACGAACCGCGCGTCCGTCGTCTCCTGCAAGATGCGGAAAATCCACCGCTCGGGAAACAGCACTGTGTTACCCGTGAACTCCGCGCCGTCCACGCCCACGAACGCCGCCGCGCACAGGCTGCCCTCGATGATGTTGTCGCGCGCGATCAAACGCGCCGCCTCATGCTTCGCGTCCGCCGGGCGGAAGTAAGGCAGGCCCGTCGAGCCGCCGAGATTCAGCGCGCGCTCGCCGGCGTTCGTGAAACGGCACTTCTCCACCGTCACGTCCGCGCTGCCGCCCTTGGCCTGCACGCCCGCCGACGCGGAGAAGCCCGGCTTGCCCGTGAACCGGCAGCCCGTGATGAGCACCTGATGACAGCCCACGAGGTCAACGCCCTGCCCGCCCCAGCCCGTCACCGTGCAATCGCGGAGGGTCAGGCCCGTGATGCCCGACGCCTTGATGGCGTCGTGGTTGCCGCGCGGCCCGATGTCGCTGACCTCGACGCGCTCCAGCGTCACGCCACGCGTGGGCCGCGCCGCCTGGCCGCCGTCGTCGAGGTTCAACCCGTTCGCCCGCTGGCCGCTCACGCGCAGGTCGCGAACCATCAACCCATCGCACTGCGAGAAGTGCCAGCCGCCGCTGCCGCCCTTGAAGAGTGGCGGATTCTTCGCGTCCAGCGCCTCCACTGTGAGCCGCGCCACGCCGCGCACCGACTGCCCGCCCGGATACTCGCCCGGCCCGATGCGCAACGTCGTTCCCGCTTGCAACGCCCCGAGCGCCGCGCGCAACTGCGCCGCGTCCCGCACGATGACCACCGGCCCGGCCGGCTCCGCCGCGAAGGCGGCAAACGAGGCAATCAGGGCGGCGAGGCAGACGGGCCAAGGTTTCATGCCGCGAAGTTTAGTCACAGTTCCCGCCTCCGTGGCAATGCTGCGAAAGGTGGGCGAGCGCGGCTGCGCGGGCCGGCAAGACTGCACGCCGCAGGGCGTATCACGCATTCTTGCAGGGCACGCCAGAGCAATCGGTTCGCCCTGGCAGATTCGACCGGCCTTCCCCCTCACCCCGGCCCTCTCCCCGAGGAGAGGGGGAACGTCAGCCAGCGCTCGAAGGGCAGTGGCGTTCCGGTCGGCCGAGCGCGGACTGCGGTTCGCCCTCTCCTCGGGGAGAGGGCCGGGGTGAGGGAAAAGGGCGCGGGCAATCCACCTCGGCGAATGTTGCGAGAAACTGAGCTGCGCCCCCGCCGCCGGATGCCACTTGAAATCCCCTCGCAAACGCGCGCTGGCGTGGCACGCTCCATTCCTGTCACGCCCATGCAGACGGCCACGATCCCACTCGCCACCGCGCCGACGGAGACTTCTGTCCGCGCCGTCGCTCTGCCGTGGCATCTGGTCATCGCCGTGTGCGGCGCGTGCTGCATTCCGCTGGGCGCGCTGTGGGACATCTCGTGGCACATGAGCATCGGGCGCGACACGTTCTGGACGCCGGCGCACATCGTCATCTACCTCGGCGGCGTGGTGCCGGGGTTGACGTGCGGCTGGCTGGCGCTGCGGGCGACGTTTTTCAGCCCGGCAACCGAGCGCGCGGCGACGGTGAGCTTCTGGGGCGCGCGCGCGCCGCTGGGCGCGTGGATTTCCATCTGGGGCTGCTTCGGGATGCTGACGTCCGCGCCGTTCGATGACTGGTGGCACAACACCTACGGGCTGGACGTGCAGATTCTCAGCCCGCCGCACGCGTTGCTGGCCGTCGGGATGTTCAGCGTGGTGCTGGGCGTGCTGCTGCTGGTGTTGTCGTGGAAGAACACGGTGCCGGAGGCGCAGCGCACGGGCGTCGCCCGGCTCTTCGTGTTCATGGTCGGCATCATGACGGCGACGAACTCCATCATCGTGATGGAATACAGCTTCCCGAACTCGCAGCACGCGCTGACGTTCTACTGCATTCTGTGCGTGCATTACCCGGCGCTGCTGGTGCTGGCGGCGCGGGCGGGAAACCTGCGCTGGGGCGCAACGTGCGCGGCGGGGGTGTATATGCTGCTCTACGCGGCGCTGATTTGGATTCTGCCGCTGTTTGCCGCGCAGCCGATGCTCGCGCCCATCTACAACCCGGTCACGCACATGGTGCCGCCGCCGTTCCCGGTGTGGCTCGTGGTGCCGGCGGTGGTGATTGATTTGCTGGTGGGGTGGCGATGGCCGGTGGCGGGCGGCATCCTGCCGCCCGGCGGTGGGCTGCGTGCGCAGGGAAATGCTTCGTGTATTCCAGCGTTCTGCCCGCCGGGCGAGACGCCCGGCTCCACGGCAGGCGAGGACGCCTGCCGCCACGGTGCCGCGCCGTGGTGGCGCGACTGGCTGCTGGCGCTCGCGCTGGGCGTGGCGTTCCTCGGCTTGATTCTGCCGGTGCAATGGTATTTCTCAGCCTTCATGCTGAGTCCCGCGTCGGACAACTGGTTCTTCGGGGGCCATCGCCACTGGCCTTACAGCTCGAACCTCGGCCCGTGGATGAACGACTTCTGGCGGCTGGACCGCGACCCGGTGACCGCGCGGGGCCTGGCTTTCGCGCTCGTGCTGGCCATCGGCGCGTGCCGCGTCGGCCTGATGTTCGGCAACTGGATGCTCAAGGTGCGGCGATGAAGAAAAACCTTTTGCCGCGAAAGGGCGCAGAGAGCGCAGAGAAGGAAGTCGGAAACGTCCAACGCTCAACTTTCAACTTTCAACGTCCAGAGGCGCGTTCGTTGAAAGTTGAGCGTTGGAAGTTGGACGTTGAAAGTTTCCCCTTTGAGTTCTTTGCGCCCTCTCGCGGCAAAAGACTTCTTCCCTGCCTTCTCCTCCTGTGGCTCGCGCTTCCTGTCGCGGCGCACATCGGCAGCCCGAATGTCATCTTCGAGGGCCGGGCCGGGCCGCATCCCGTGCGCGTGGTGGTGCGGCCCCCGGAGGTTGTGCCGGGATTGGCGGAGATTTCCGTGCGGGCGCTGGGCCCGGGGGTGCAACGCGTCGCGGTGCTGCCGGTGCATTGGCGCGCGGGCAAGGTCGGTTCGCCGCCGCCCGATGTGGCGCAGCCCGTGCGCGGCGAGACGAACCTCCACACCGCCACGCTCTGGCTGATGACGCCGGGCGCTTACAGCGTGCATGTGCAAGTCGAGGGCGGCGGCGGCTCCGGCGAAGTCATGGTGCCGGTCAACAACTTCGCCACCGTGCGCAAGCAGATGGCACCTGCCTTCGGAGCGGTGCTCGTCGTGGCGGGGGTCTTTCTCTTTCTCACGGCGGTCAAGCTCGTCGGCGCGGCGTGGGGCGAATCAGTCCTGCCGCCGGGCGAGGAGATCGCGCGGCCCGTCCGCGTGCGCTCGGCGCTGGCGATGACCGCGAGCGCGCTGCTCTTCACCGGCATGGTCGTGGGCGGCAAGACTTGGTGGGACGCCGTGGACCGCGACTACCGCAACAACCGCCTCTACCGTCCGCTGCCGCTCGACGCCACGGTGCGCGTGACCAACGGCCTGCCCGTGCTGCGACTGGAAGTGGACACGCGCGACGGCGGGCAGCGCCACTGGACGCCGCTCGTGCCCGACCACGGCAAGCTGATGCACCTCTTCCTCATCCGTGACGAAGCGCCGGACACGTTCGCGCACCTGCATCCGATTCAGCGCGCGGGCCGGGTCTTTGAAGCGGTGCTGCCGCCGCTGCCGCCGGGCCGCTACTCGGTCATCGCGGACGTGACACATGAAAGCGGCTTTGCGCAGACGCTCACCACAACGGCCGAACTGCCCGAGCCGTCCGAGAACTTCGCGAACGTCCCGCGTCGCGCCGGCGCGTCGGACCCGTTCTGCGGCGTGCCCGTGCGCCGCGCGCCGGGCGACGACTCCGCCACCGCCTTCGACCCCGACGATTCGTGGCATTTCGGCGACCCACTGCCCGCGAGCGGCCCGGACTCGTGCCGCCTGCCCGGCGGTTACGTGATGCAGTGGGAGCGGAGCGGTGCGCTGCAAACGAAGCGCGAGGCTCAACTGCGTTTCAAGGTGCTCAACCCCGACGGCACTCTCGCACAGTTGGAACCCTACATCGGCATGAACGGCCACGCGGCAGTGCGGCGCGCGGACGGCGGCGTCTTCGCGCACCTGCATCCCGTCGGCACCATTTCGATGGCCGCGCAGGAAACCTTCCTCCGCCGCGAGGAGCGGAAGGAGAAGCGGGACAGCGTCGCGAAGGCAGGCGGGGCGAAGGAAGTTTCTCCCGCCGCCCCGGTGCCCGCGCACGCCACCGGCCCCACGGATTCCCTCTCCTTCCCCTACGAGTTTCCCAGCGCCGGCAGCTACCGGCTCTGGGTGCAGGTGAAGTGCGAGGGGCGAGTGCTGACGGGGGTGTTTGACGCCCATGTGGAGGACCGCTAGTCCCCCGAATCCACTCTTGCGCTTTGGGGGTTCAAACCTACACTCGCCGTCCCGCTGGCCTCCGGCTGGCGGTCGCAATGAGCCAGCGCCGGATTTTCTACTTCACAACAACGCCACCACGCGGGTCGCCCCGGAGGTCATGGAGGCCATGCTGCCGTTCTTCACCGAGCGGTGGGGCAACGCCTCCAGCGCCTACGGCTTCGGCAACCAGGTCGTCCAGGACATGGACCTCGCCCGCGAAAAGGTGGCCGCGCTCATCGGCGCGGACCCGCGCGAAATCGTCTTCACCAGTTGCGGCACGGAGGCGAACAACACCGCGCTGCACAGCGCGCTGGTCACGCAGCCCGGCAAGCGCCATGTGCTCACCACGGCCGTCGAGCACTCGGCGAACATGAAGTATTGCGATTTCCTCCGCCGGCGCGGCCACGAGGTGACCTACCTGCCGGTGGAGTCGGACGGCTCGCTCGACCTGCATCTGCTGGAGAAATCCATCCGGCCCGACACCGCAATCGTGTCCGTGATGTGGGCGAACAACGAGACCGGCGTGCTCTTCCCGCTGGAGGAAATCGCCGCCATCTGCCGCAGCAAGGGCGTGCTTTACCACACCGACGCCGTGCAGGTGCCCGGCAAGCTCAAGGTGGACGTGGACGCGCTGGGCGTGGACTTCCTTTCGCTCTCCGCGCACAAGCTGCACGCGCCCAAGGGCGTCGGGCTGCTCTATTGCCGCTACACCGCGCCGTTCCACGCGTATCTGCTCGGCGGCGGGCAGGAGAAGGGCCGGCGCGGCGGGACCGAGAACGTGCCTTACATCGTCGGCTTCGGGCGCGCGGCGGAGCTGGCGATGAACTCGATCCCGGACGAGAACACCCGCATCCGCGCGCTGCGCGACCGGTTCGAGCAGACGATTCTCAGCACCATCCCCGACACCAGCCGCAACGGTGGGCGCGACAACCGGCTGCCCAACACCAGCAACCTGACGTTCAACGGCTGCGAGGCGGAGGCCATCCTGCTGCTGCTGGACCGCGAGGGCATCTGCGTTTCCAGCGGCTCCGCCTGCACGACCGGCTCCCTCACGCCGAGCCATGTGCTCACGGCAATGGGCCTGTCCCCGGCCCGCGCGAAGGCCTCGATCCGCTTCAGCCTCGGCATCTACAACACCGCCGAGGAGGTGGACCACCTGCTTGCCCGGCTGCCCGGCGTCATCGCCACCGCGCGCGGCACCACGACCGCGACGGTCTCGGCCCCGCCCGTGTCCGCACCGGTGCCGGTGATGGCCTGAGGTGCAAACCCGGCCAACCGCCAGACTGCTAAGTGCTTGCGGGTGGCGCGGCGGCGGGTTTAATCTTCGCGTGTCGCCTCCCTGACGGCTCGCGCGTGACCCGGTCAGCGTTCAGCCGGGAGCGGCGGCAGTGCAGCCTGACTGACAGACCCAATGCGCGTCATTTACAGCTACCAAGGCAAGGAGGAGATCCGCACCTTCGAGCGGAATGAGATTCTCATCGGCCGCCTCAGCCCGTTGAGCGCGCCGGACCTTGATTTCGGGGCCGACCCCACCGTTTCCCGCAAGCACTGCCGCATCAAGATCACCGACGGCGAGGTCTGGATCGAGGACTTGCAGAGCACCAACGGCACCGTGGTGGACGGCGAATACGTCGAGAGCGCGCCCGTCACGCCGCAAAGCACCATCCGCACCGGCGAGACCAGCATCCGGGTCGAGTTCGCGGCCCCCGCGCCCGCGCCCAAGCCCGTGGCCGCCCGGGCGCAACCCCGGCCGCCCGCCGCCGCGCCGGAGAACAACCTGCTCATCCCGTCGGTGAATGTCATGGCTCCTCCGGCCGCCGCCCCGGCCGCGCCCGGACCGGTCGGCATCCTGCCACCCCGGCCCGCCGCCGGCCCGGCCCCGGTGTTGCCCAAGCCAGTGGCACCCGCGCCGCCCGCGCCCGAGGCCCCCAAGGTTTCCATCGTCGCCAAGCCGCCCGCTGCGGCAGCGCCGGCCCCGTCCCCTGCTCCGGCGGCTCCCGCGCCGCAGCCGGCCCCGGCCGCGCCTCCGCCCGCTCCGGCTCCGGCCGCAGTTGTGCCGGCCGCTGCGGATACGCCGGCTGATGCGGACTTCAAACGCCGCCTCGCCAGCCTGTATCAGGTTCCGCTGTCCTTCACGCCGGACATGCGCCTGCCGGACATGTTGCAGGCCATCCTCGCGCGCGTCATCTCGCTCATCCCGGGCGCGAAGCGCGGCGCGCTCATGCTGCACGACCCCGCCTCCGGCCGCGTGCAGGTCGGCGCGAGCCTGCCGCAGGGCGAGGTGATCGTCAGTGAGTCGCTCGCCCGCCGCGTGATGGACGAGGGCCACGGCTTCATCCTCCAGCGCAACAACGAGGACGGGCTGCTCGACAAGAAGCTCGTCACCTTCGAGACCGGCATGTATGCGCCCCTGCTGCTCAAGGAAAAGCCGCTCGGCGCGATCTACCTCGACGACCCCGCGCACGCGGAGCCGTTCAGCGAAGACGACATGCAGTTCCTGCTCGCCGTCGCCCACTACATCGCGGTCATCATCTTCAACCAGGATCTTCAGTCGAAGAATTCGCACAACGCCTCGCTGCTGGACCGCATCACGGTCAAGTTCCCGCCGCGCGTGCAGGAGCGCCTGCTGGAAAACCTGCGCCTCGAACGGCTTCATCAAGGCGCGCAGAAGTCCGAATTGCCCGTGCTCTTCGGCGATCTGCGCGGCTTCGCTGCGGTGGGCGGACTGGCCCCCGCCGACGCCTCCGCGATGCTGCGGGACTATCTCGGCGCGGCGATGGACGCCGTCTTCCGCTACGATGGCACGCTGGTCAAAGCCGGCGGCGAGGAGATCGTGGCCGTGTTCGGCTCGCCCGAGCCGGACTTGCAGCAAAACGAGAAGGCCGTCTGCGCCGCCATCGCGATGGAGCAGGCCATCAAGAAAATCAACACCCGGCGCGCGGGGCAGCAGGCCGCGCATTGCGACCTCGCCATCGGCGTCCACATCGGCGAAGTGCTGCACGGCTTCGTGGGCACCGGCGAGCGCATGGACTTCGTCGCGCTGGGCGCGGGCGTCACGCGCGCGTCGCACTACTGCAAGGGCGCGCACAACGGCGAGGTGCTCATCGGCCCCGAGGTCTACCAGAAGGTCTTCAAAATCATCGAAGCCGACCGCGCCACCGTCGCGAACAAGGAGTTCGGCGAGTTCCACTG
>Ga0169931_10008132_pt1 | contig 15375 bp, 15 predicted proteins | sample Kivu_15m_20L_FD_129675 | JGI IMG/M metagenome (GOLD analysis project Ga0169931, IMG submission 129675) | Freshwater microbial communities from Lake Kivu, Western Province, Rwanda to study Microbial Dark Matter (Phase II) - Kivu_15m_20L... | ecosystem: Environmental > Aquatic > Freshwater > Lake... | reverse complement strand
GGGCTGAGGCAGCGCCGGTGGGAGGTATTCATGAGGCCCCAAGCTTTTTGAATCCTGTCGCCCTTGCAGTGGTTTCGTGATCTCAGCCACCGTTTCATTGCCGGCTTCGGACCAGGCAGCGAAGTGAACGACGTTATTGAATCTCGGGAAAGTAAGCTCCGGCGAACTGGGCTTTTGTTGCAGTAAGAAGCGGAGCGAGTTCGCCTGACGCTGGCAGCGGGCATCGGCTGAATTGGGCAGATCGATCGCGTCGAGCACACCTTCGACAGTGCTGTCGCGGATACCGGGTGCCTGGCCTCGGGCGAGCGTTGTCGTGGCAAGGATCGCCAGCAATCCGATGCTGGCACGAAAAAGTCGCCGACAAAAAGAACATCGTGCACATCGGCCGATGCGGGAGGTTGTTGGAGTGGGCATTTGAGCGGCTGTCCGAGACTTGGCAGAGACGATGACTTCGCAGAGACGATGACTCTCTGTGTAGCGTCCCGCCAGGGCAGCAGCAACTTGGCCGTCGTTTTTTTCTCGGACGAAGATTAGAGCGTCAAACCGCCGCGAATGAAGAGGCTGTCGCGGAAATCGACTTCGAGTTGATCGCGCTCGTACTCCAGCGAACGACCAAAAGCAGCACCTGCCTCCACGAACAAACCGCGGCCGCCGCTCCGCAGATGTTCCCAGCCGAAGATCCACTGGTAGTCCCGCAGATTGAGGATGTCGTCCGATCCATCGGCCCGCTCAACGGCGTAGGTGTTTCCCCCCAGGGCTACCCCGGTGTAGATCCAAGACTCGCTTTCCGAACCACACTTGTCGATGCGGCGCGCAATCCGCGGTCGTGGGAAATTGGCATCAATCCGCCACCATGGTTTTGGTGTCCATGTAAATCCGATTGCGGGCAGGATCGGAATATCATCGCGATCGAGATAGACAACTCCGAACGAGGCATCGAGTCGATCGGGGATCCACTCGTAGGTGACCAATGCGAGACCAAAGAGGCGAAAAGCGTCTTCGCTGGACTGAAAATCACTGCGAATGCTTGGCGAGATCATTGTCGTCAACCGCAGCGAATCGGAGATCGTCTTGAGCCACGTAAAATTGACGCCCGTTACATACAAATCATCGGGAAGGTCAGCCAAAACATCGGAGTCGAGCATTTCATGGCGGAAGCTCGGCGACGCGATAATTACGTTATCCATCCCATCGAGAGGAACGGCGAATCGCACCGCCGCATCATAGTGGGCGATTCCCAGTGAACTGTTCCCAAGATACCCGCCGCTGAACGAAGTTCCTTGATAGAACCCGTTTCGAAACCGCGAAACCGGAGGTTCGCGGTAAATGCAGCAATCGCAATTCGGTGGATGGACGAACGGAAGCTCGCTCATCGATTGGGCTGTCTCGGCGCGCTGCAAATCGGAGGGCGAGGGAACGAGATCCTCGGGACCGACGACGTCATCGAGACCGCGCATGTAAGCATCGTCAGGTTCAACCGGACGTGCGCTGATCCGCGGTGCTTCGCTCGCGGAGCGTCGTCCGTGGTCCTGCGGTCCCTGGGCGGAAGCTATCGAGGCTGATAGCAAACACGACACCAGTGAAACGACTGCTGCTGAGGCCGAGAAACGGAGCATCACTAGATGATTCCGCCATGAGTCCGCAGCGGAGTCATATGGCTCGGCTGATCCAAGAACCAGAATCGCTCCCATTCGGCGACCAAGTTCCGCATATCCTCGGACGTGTACAGCAGTTGCTGGACGCGTCTTTCGGGGCGAGCCGAGTAGATGGGAATAAAGCAGCCGACCGAGGCATTGAGGCAGGCAGCGAGAACCAGTAGTTGCAAAAAGCGACGCATCGCTCGTTCCTCCATGAACGATCAAAAGGACTATGCCGTTTATTCGGCTTGGAACGGGGCAATGCGTCAGGAAAGAAGCAAAAAATGTCCCAACTGGGCGGGGACAATCCTGCTAGCCGAAGGCCGAGAAAGGGGGTGGAGGAAGCGGCCTGGGGATTTGGGAATCCTGGGTCGAGCGTTCCGCTGGTTTAGGGGCTTCGATTGGAAGGCTCTTGCGTGCCTCCTCCACGTCATCATCGAGGCGTTTGACGCGAGCTTCCATCTCCTTACCGGGCTTAAAGTTCACCACGAATTTCGCGGGGACCTCGACCTGGCGACCGGTTCGGGGGTTGCGTGCCGAGCGTGCCGAACGTTGCTTGACTTCGAAAACACCGAAATTGCGAAGCTCAATTCGCCGTTCGTTGACGAGGGCTTCGATGATCGCATCAAAGGTTTTCTGAACTATTTTCTTCGTCTGTTGCTGGGTGAGTCCGACCTCTTCAGAAATCGTTCGGACGATGTCTTTTTTCGTCACTCCCCGGCTCCCACATGCAGTCGTTGGAAACGCTGTAAACCCTTGGATATCATAGACTTAGTTCGAAAAAAGTCTAGGCATCTGCGCCTCGAACGTCAAGCCACTGGGGTCAGACATCCTTTTCTTTCCGGCGAATTTCAATTTCATCGAGGGTGTAGAGCTTTCCATGCCCACTTCCGGGACAGACTTGGCAAGTTTCCTTCCAAGCGCGGCGGCTGGTGAGATTACTGTCCCAAAAGGGCCAAGTTCGGCATTGGACCGGGCGGTCTTCGTAGACCGTGCAGCCGCGCGTTTTGGGATCGAGAAAAATGCAGTCCCCATCGGGGTATTCGACGAGGCTTTTCCGCCCCCCCACTTGGCGAACAAACTTGCGTTCAAACGCGTCGATTTCCAAATCCATCCGCGCGGCAAGTTTTTCGATTTCCGCCTCGTCGACCCATACAAACCCAGGGGCACCGCTGCAGCAGTCTCCGCACTGCGTACACTCGAACTGGAGCCCATCCTTGTACCAAGGAAGTCGAGTTTTTTGCTTTGAAGTTTGAGGTCCAGTCGTTTTCTTCGCCATCGGAACAGACTCAAGCCGGATCAGTAAAAACTCGCAACTCGCAACTCACAACTCGTAACTCTCTCAACCAGGAGCGACCTCCTGCATGAGGAGCGCGCTGAGCCATGCGCCATAGGTACCGAGCACATAGCCGAGGACCGCCAGGAGGACGCCGACCGGAGCGAGCGAAGGGTGGAAAGCGGCGGCGACGACAGGCGCGCTTGCCGCGCCACCAATATTAGCTTTGCTGCCCACGGCGAGAAAGAAGTAGGGAGCCCTGATGAAGTATCCAACGAGGAACATCAGTCCAACATGGATTGCCATCCAGATCAGACCGACAAGAAAGAGTCCTCGATAGGTGACGATCGCAGAGAGGTCCATTTGCATGCCGATGGTGGCGACGAGGACGTAGATCAAGACTGTACCAATCTTCGAGGCACCGGCCCCCTCATAATTGCGGGCACGGGTCATCGAGAGTGCCAGACCGATCGAAGTCGCGAGGATGATCAACCAAAAGAACTGCGAGTCAAAGCTCATTTTTTGCAGTGACGGGGCATGCTCCTTGACCCACGGAGCAATTGTATCTGCCAGAGCATGCGAAATCGCTGTTCCACCGAAGGCGATCGCCAAGATGACGATGATGTCTGTGGTCGTGGGGATGCGAGTGACACGCGACGCAAAAGCGGTCATTTTTTGTTCGAGCCGGTCGATACTTGACGAGTCCGCACCAAACATTCGATCGATCGTCGTGGCTTTGCCGATGCCAAGGAGCAAAAAAATCATCCAGAACTCTGCGACCAGAATATCGATCGTGACCATCACGCTGAAGAGGGCATCGGAGGGTTGATAGATCTCGCGCATTGCGACTTGATTGGCTCCTCCGCCAATCCAGCTTCCCGCGACCGTCGTCATCCCTCGCCAAACAGCATCGGGGCCATCTCCGCCGACCAGTTCCGGAGCGAAAGGGCGGACCATCAGAATCGCCAATGGGCCACCGAGGATGACACCACACGTTCCAGTGAGAAACATGACGAGCGCCTTGGGACCGAGCCGAACGATTTCGCGGAGATCCACACTGAGTGTCAGGAGGATCAGGCTGGCTGGAAGAAGGTACCGCGACGCGACCGAGTAAAGGGCGGATTGGGAGGGATCGACAATCTTCCCCAATGTCAGCAGCGAAGGGAGGAAGTAGCACATCAAGAGCATCGGAACGAACTTGTAGAAGCGTTTGATCGTCGGTTGCGAGCTCTGGCTCGTTCGAAAGACCACTGCGAGCATCACCATGAGGATGCCGAAAATGACTGCATCGTTGGTGATCAGCGCAGGTGACGAACTGGTGGTGCCGTCGGCGGTTGTCGCGGTCGAAAATGCAGCGGCGAGGAGGGCTGAGAGATTCATCGCCCGGGAGTATACGGCAAACACGCTGCTGCGTTCGACCTGGGGAAGAGGTTTTCTGCCTGTTTTTCGCTCGTCACTCCACCGAACGCTCAAACAGCACCAGCGAGAATTCAGCAGCGATCGGAGTGCCGCTGTCTTATGCTGCGGCTGTCAATGCCTGGAGATATCAAGTGGCATGGGCGATCTCTCGCATTGCTGCGACGGCGGCAGCGAGGGAATCGTCCGGAGTGGCGGTGGAGAAACTGATGCGAAGAGTACCTTCAGGAAAGGTCCCAAGGGCCTTGTGGATCAGCGGAGCGCAGTGTAATCCCGCGCGGGCTTCGATACCGAACTCGGAATCGAGAATCATCGCCAGTTCCTGCACAGCATAGCCTCGAAGACGTAGCGAAATGATCGCCAGTTGCTCGGCGGCGAAAAGTTCCATTCCAGCGATGTCGCGAAGTTCCGCGCAGCATGCCATGGTGCGGAGGCGATTTGCCTGAGCTTCTGCGGCGAGGTCGCGCGTCAGCGTCTGCTTGATCCCTTGGAGGAGACCAGCGAAGGCGGGAACGTTCATGTTTCCAGCTTCCAGCCGCTCGGGAAGCGTCGTCGGCATATCCAATTGGTCGGACTGGTTTCCGGTACCTCCCCAGAGAATCGGGGCAATCGAAGCGACCGCTTTTGGACCGCAGTAGAGGAGCCCCGTGCCTAAGGGTCCGCCGAGTCCCTTGTGGCCTGGCATGGCGAGGAAATCGACGGGTGTTTCACGAAGATCGATGGGGACCACGCCAGCGGTTTGGGCAGCGTCGAGGAGGATCCGGAGAGCGGGGTGGTCAAGGTTGCGGATTAAATCCGAGAACTCGGCGAGCGGAAAAAGCGCGCCGGTGACGTTCGAGCCATGGGAGATCGCCAGCAGGCGTGTCTCGGGGCGGACGTGACCAAGGAGGTTCTGCAGTGGTAGATGACCTTGCGGATCGCACGGGACGATATCAAGCGTGATCTGCCCGAGGGAGGCGAGATGATAAAGGGGGCGGAGGACGGAATTGTGTTCGATTTGGGTCGTGATGACATGCGCTCCCGGGTGCAAAGTCCCGAGGATTGCTTGGTTCAGGGCTGAGGTGCCGTTATGGGTCAGAATCCATTGTCCTTGCGCGGCGCTCTGGAAAAGCTCGCTTGCAGCGGCTCGGACGTTTCGGAGCACCTGCGTGCTGATGTTTCCACGTCGGTAGGAGCCACGTCCTGCGGGAGCACCCACGGTCTGCATCTGCGTCGCGACGGCTTCGATAACCGCCGGGTGTTTGGGCCAACCGGTCGCGGCCTGATCGAGATAGATGGGAGGTTGATTTATGGATGGATCCATTGCTGCGAACCGTCGTCACGGGTCTCTTTCTTCCAAATCGGGACGGATGTTTTCAGTTGATCCATAATCCAAGGGACTCCCTCCATGACCGCGGGCCGATGGGGACTGCAAGCGGCGACCGCGACGCTCGCCTGGCCGATCGGGATGGGACCGAGACGATGTTGGATGGCAATTCGCTTGAGGGGCCAGCGCTCGAGCGCTGCCGCTGCGATTCGTCGCAGCTCGACTTCAGCCATCGGGAGGTAGGCGTGATAATCGAGCAGTTGTGTGAGCTGTTCGCCGGTCGTCCGCCGCGTCGTCCCGAGAAACAGGAGGTGGGCGCCGCAATCGGGGTCGGCGATCCAGGCAAGCAAGTGCTCAGGATCAATGCTCTCCACGCCGACTTGGATCGAGATACCCTCATCCACGATTAACCTCCGCTGACCGGAGGGATAATGGCAACTTCGGAGCCGCTTGCAATGATTGCATCGGGAGCGGCATAGGAGTGGTTGATAGCGACACGGCTCAGGCGAATCAGCTCCGCGGCCTGGGGGTACTGCCGTGCAAGGTGAGCGAGCAGCTCCCTGGCGGTCCATGGAGACGTCGTCTGAATCGAGATTCGCTGGCTGCCGATTGTATCGGCCAGGAGCGCGAACAATTCCACATCCATCGCTAGCCACGCGACCCCAAAGAGGTTCCCAGTTCCGGAAGCTTCCCATAAGCGTAAGCGACAAGTTTGATGGGGTGAATCGTATTGACGCCGCTGCCGTGCTCGATCTGCATCTTGCAGGCACTGCACTCGGTTGTCGCGTTACGGAAAGAGGATTTCCGTAATCCGGAAAGCAGCGGCCAACCGATGCGAAGACTGTTGCGATAGTTCTTTTTTTGCAAACCCCAAGTACCCGCCATACCGGTGCAGCCACGGTCGATTTCTTCGACCGTCAAACGCGGGAGCAATCGCATGAGTTGGGGGCCGGGAGACCCGGAGTCAATTGCCCGAATATGGCACGGTTGGTGGTAGGCCACGTGCGAGGGGACGGGACGAAAATCGAGTGCCAATTGATTCTGGCAATGGCGGTTCCAGAGATAACGGCATGCTTCGTGGGTATTGGCCGCGACCAAGTGCGCGTCTTCATGATCGAGGAGGTTCAGGTATTCATGGCGGAGGCAGAGGGCCGCGGTCGGTTCGGTGGCGACGATTTGGTAACCGGCGCGAACCGCTTCGGCGAGGATCCGGGTGTTGTGCCTGGCGCGACGTCGCGCATGTTTCAGGTCCCCGGCGGCAATTTGTGTCATGCCGCACGGAATCTGCTTTGGCGGGACATAAACTTCGATATTGTTGTGCCGCATGACTTCGACTAGCGCTCGGCCCAGTTGAGGGTCATGGTGGTTGGCAAATTGATCGACAAAGTAAACGACCTTATCGCCACCGGTTCGCGTCATTCGTGTCAAACGTTGTTTCGCCGCATAGCGCATGAAGGACTGGGAGGCAAATTTGGGAATCCTTCGCGCTCGGGTTAGGCCGAGCGTTCGCTCGAGCAGCCAGCGGACGGTGTTGTTGGCGGTCAGCCAATTCGCGAGCCGTGGGGTCCGCGAGGCAATCGCTGCGATTGCATCGAGTCGGCAGAACCAAAGGTCTGCCAGCGGCAAGCCATTGGTGGCCACATAATGCCCTTTCATCTCAGTCACAATCTTCGGGATGTCGACCGAAGCTGGGCATTCGAGGCGGCACTGATGGCAATGAAAGCAGAGGTCCGCGACTTCTTTGAACCCTTCGCTTACGAGAGATTCGAGGGGGAGATCTCCGGCCAGCACCCCGCGCATCAAATTTGCTTTGGCGCGGGGCGACGCTTCCTCCGCTGTGATGGCCCGAAAGACTGGGCACATTCGTTCTTTCGGGGCTGCCGAACGGCAGCGACCACACCCATTACACTGACGGGTCACGAGGGGGAGGGGATTCTCCGTCGACCATGTCTGGAGGAGCGGCAGCAGAGGGGCTTTTGATTCGACGGGGTCTGGGGCAGCGAGCTGAGTAGCTGAGATGGTGTCAGCGGAATTTGCTTCGAGGGCCCGAGGACCGCGAGGGCTGAGGCTGTTGCTCAGATCGTTCCCCTCGCTCCATGGCTGGACGATGATTTTTGGAACGACATGCCGAAGACTCTCGTCGGCACGAGGAAGACGCGAGGTTACGAATTTGCCAGGATTGAGAATCCCATGGGGGTCGAACAAGCGCTTGATCTCGACCATCGCGGGCCACAGCGGACCAAGCTGGCGATAGAGAAAGGCGGTGCGGCTGAGTCCCGCACCATGCTCGCCGCTGAGGATCCCACCGAACTTTTGGAGCGTCGTGAAGAGTTCCTCGGCAAGTGGGAGGATGCGTCGCTGGTCCTCGGGGCTGGCCAGGTCGAGAAAGGGACGCAAGTGCAATTGACCGTGGCCGGCATGGGCAAAGAACGTCGCGGTCACTTGCTGCTTTTTCAAAACTTCCTGGACTTCGACGATAAACTCCGGAAGCCGTTCCGGGGGAACGGTCAGGCCATCGACAAAGGGCAAGGGCCGCGACGTTCCTTTCAACCGATAGAGGCGAGGGACCACGCGTCGCGAGAGCCGCCAGTAAAAATCGCGTTCGCTCTGTTCAGTCGTCATCCGCACGGCAAAGGCAAGTTCGTGCCGCTGGCACAAATCGCTTGCCAGCGCTCCCAAACGATCCCGGAGCTCCGGGAGTCCATCCCCTTGTAACTCGGTGAGCAGCATTGCTTCGGCTTCACGCGGAATCAGTTGATCATATCGTCGCTCGGTCTCGCGCGCGATTTCCAGCAAGCGTCGATCCATCAAATCGCATGCGACCACTCCTTGTCGCGTGGCCAGCAGCGCTCCCCTGGCGGCTCCTTCGAGTCGCCGGAAAAAAAAGAGAGCGACCCCGCGATGTCGAGGCAACGGATCTGTCTTGAGCGTCGCCTCGGTGACCAGGGCGAGCGTCCCTTCGGAGCCAGCAATCAAGTGCCCCAGCTGGACGTGGGTGGGACGCACTGCGCCGGCAAGTCGATAACCTCCTCGTCCCAGCGGATGCTCCTGAGTTCCCGGCGATGCGAGCGTCCGTTCGGGGTCGCTCAAGTAGCGATCGGCGATCAGGCCCACGTTGGTGGCGAGCTGGCCCAAGGGAGTCGAGGCGTCGCGGCGCTGGTCCCCCAGTTCCACAATCTCCCCGGCACCGGTGACAACTTGCAACGATTCGATGTAATCACGAGCTGAACCGTAGCGGAGATAGTGACTGCCCGAAGCATCCAAGGCGATCACGCTGCCCATCGTCGTCACGCTGCGGGTGGCGGGATCGGGACCAAAGCGACGGCCCTGTGGATGCAATTCGCGGTTGAGCGTGGCGAGGACAACACCCGGTTGAACACGCACGCGATGCTGGTCCAGATGTCGCGTCCGCCGCATGTAGCGAGAAAAATCAAGAATGATCCCCGGCCCCAAGCCCTCGCCCGCAAGCCCGCTTCCCGCCCCACGAGCATGGACCTCCAGCTTGTTTTCAATCGCGTAACGCACGACGCTCGCGACGTCGGTCGCGGTTTGCGGACGCACCACTCCAAAAGGACGCTGCTCGTAGATGCTCGCGTCGGTCGCATACATCTGCGAGATCAAAGGACCAAAAACGACATCGCCTGACACAATGCCGCGGAGGTCGTCTTGGACGCGTTTCTGGTCGAGGTCCATCAGCGATGGGAGGGGCTAGGCATCGCGGTTGATCAAATTCAAAACTTCAGCTCGCGACGATGAATCGGTACGGAAAATTCCACGCATGGCGCTCGTAATGCAGAGGCTCCCGGGCTTTCGCACTCCACGCATCGTCATGCAGCTATGAGTCGCTTGGCAGACCACGGCGACTCCTTTGGCCTCAAGTCGCTCCTCGAGCAAGTCGGCAATCGTTTCGGTCATTCGCTCCTGAACTTGGGGACGACGAGCGACCTCATCGACAACCCGCGCCAGTTTGCTCAGACCGACAACTTTCCCGCTCGGCAGGTAACCAATGTGAGCGCTCCCGGTAAACGGCAGGAGATGGTGCTCGCACATACTGCAAAAGCTGATGTCGCGGACGAGCACAATCTCGTCATAACGTTCGGTGAAGACTTTGGAGAGATGACGGCCGGGGTCATTTTTCAATCCGGCAAACATTTCTGCATACATCCGCGCCACACGGGCAGGAGTCTCCTGCAATCCTTCGCGATCGGGGTCTTCCCCAACAGCGTCGAGGATCTCACGAACCGCCGCCTCGATTCGCTTGAGATTGACTCCTTCGGAGCGCGGCTCGTTCGGATCGATAAACAGCGGACGGGGACGAGTGCTGCATGCATCCGCGGCCGAACTGCATGTATCCGAGACCAAACCGGAGAAAGGAGTTGCGGGTTCGTGTTCACGGTGCATCGCGGAAACCTTTTCGTGGGTTCATTAAACAAGAGCCGGCTCGTGCATGGGCGATCGGGGCGCGGGCGTTCAAGTGAGGGAGGTCGAGTTTTGACCACAGCCATTCGATGCCTTAAAAATTCGATGCCATAAAAACTCGACACCACAAACACTCGATAACACAACCTATCTATGCCGCAGCCACTGTGCCGCGGCCTCTCTATGGTAGCGACATGGACAGGTAGGCAAGTGGAAAAATCCTCAGCAAGCCTTGTAAAGTTGATACCCTTGGAGGGGGGCGTTCGGGTTTTGACGGTTATTGGCGATGGCTCAGTTAAGGCTGAATGGTGGGGGAAACGGAGCTGGTTTCACGGGCGCCGCTTCGGTACTGGCAGTTGCTTGGTGACGATCCTGAAGTGCCTCGATAAGGGCCTGTGCGCGGAGATCGACGTTCGTTTGACCGAGCAATTGCAGCTTGATTTCGCTGGGAAATTGCAAGGTGAAACTAATGATGTCGGTGATCGGGCCGAGGGGCATTTGGGAAGCCATGAGGTCGTGGAGATTCTTCTGGACTTCCGCCACGTCGGGGATCAGGCGTCGGAAGGCATCGAGCAATTTCCGCTTGAGTTTTAACCTCGCAGCCCCAGCGATCACGGGGTAGAGATCTTCGAGCGGTTCGACACGAGCGATCCGGTAGGGCCGACTGCATTGCACCTCGGCGATGATTTGTCCGCGGCGGAGGCCGACCAGAAGGACGTTGTGTCGATCATCTTCGGCCGGTGAGTGCGAGACGATACGGCAGATGCACACGTGCGGAGCGAGCGGTGGAGCGTCGGCCAAGGGAGCGTGCCACGAAGGACGAAGCGTGGCCATTGCGATCAATCGATCCGAAGCCAGTGAATCGGCGAGCAGTTCGCAGTACCGCGGTTCAAAAATGTGGAGGGGCTGCATGGAGTTGGGGAATACGACCAGATCGGGCAGCGGGAAAAGCCTCACCTGCCCATCGAAATCAGGCGGAAGCTGCGTGAATTTTTCCAGATCAGTCATCGAAAAGACTCGTCCCCGTCCACTGAAAAGACTCGGCGAGTACGCCGCTTCCCCTTCGAATCATAGCTGAATCGGGGGCGATTGTGGGGGATCCCGGCGGCCAGAAGGAAAAAAGATCGAGCCGCGATTCGGTGGGCCATGCAGATCGACGGGCGATCGTTCGCAAAAGTCCGTTGACAGCCATCCTGCCAACGCCTGAAAATCAGGAACGGCAATCCGGTGATTCGATGGGGAAAAACGCTCCGCGCGAAGTTCATCACCACTGGTGCCGTTCTCTTTTCAGCGCAGCGGCTCATAATGATCCTCACTGGCGAAGAAATCCGCAGCCAAATCGGTAAGAATATCCAAATCGATCCCTTCGATCCGCGGCGGATCAATCCCAATAGCTACAACCTTTCGCTCCACGATGAGCTCTTGGTCTATGAGGAGGTCGTGCTCGATCTCCGCTCGCCCAATCGATTTCGTCGGATCGAGATTCCTCCCGAGGGCTTCGTCTTGAACCCCGGTCAGCTCTACCTCGGCCGGACTGTCGAAAGAACAGAAACTCGGAATTTGGTCCCGATGATTGAAGGGCGTTCGTCGATTGGACGTTTGGGACTTTTCGTGCATGTGACGGCCGGTTTTGGGGACATTGGCTTCTGCGGCTTTTGGACCCTCGAGATGTATGCCGTCCAGCCGATTCGGATTTATGCCGGAATTGAAATTTGTCAGATCATCTATCACGAAATTGTTGGGGATGTACGCGAGTACAGAAGCGATAAATATCAGAACAATTCGGACATTCAGCCGAGCCTTCTGTATCGCGAGCTTGGATATCAGGCGGAGGACCCGCAATTGGAGCTCGACTTTGAGGGGTCGATGCAGGGGAATTTAGCGGGGGGACGGGCGGGTGAGGCGCGACTTTAGGCTCCGCACGGAGGCGTGTATGGTTCGGTGAGCCGAGGGGGGGGGAGTGGTTTGGCTCAGGATTCTCCCCTCAAGATGGTCACCCGCAGGAACCGAAGAAACTCTGATGAGCTCATTTGTTGGCTCAATCAGGTCTGCGGCGACCTGTGGGGGTTGTCTGGGAGAAGAAAGTGCGAGACCCGCGAGCACTTTGGGAGGAATCGGAGTGACCGACCGATTGACACCGCCGACGATGCGCACGGTCGAACCCCAGCTCGACGCGCTGATTGCCCAGCTCCACGGGCTTTCGGGACTCGTCGATCCGTCAGCCGAGCGGGGATCAGCGGGACTTTCGAGCGGAACGGTTTCGGCCGTGGGTTCTAGCGCTGCAGAGGGTTCTAGCGCTGCAGAGGGTTCTAGCGCTGCAGAGGGTTCTAGCGCTGCCGTGGGTTCTAGCGCTGCAGAGGGTTCTGGGACCAGTTCTGCGGACGATGCGGTGACGGAACTGGGAATGGGCCTTGGGGGAGGATTGCCCGCGGAGCTGGAATTGGCTGAGGCTTTACGGGGGGTGGAGAGCGGCACGCGGGTGAGGAGTGGGCTTAAGTGGAGTCCGGCGGCGTCCTTGGCTGGGCTGCGGCAGGCACCTGGATTTACGCCGACGCGAGACGAGCCGTGGAGGCCGGGAGAACCGCAGACGTTTGCCGAGCTGGGGGTAACCGAGACGCTTGTCGAGCACATGCTGCTCCGCTTTCTGTTGTCGCGGGGGGAGCAATCGGGGCGACAGGTGGCCGAGCAGATGCAGGTTTCGTTTCGCTTGCTCGAGCGGTTGCTGGAGCGACTTCGGCGGGAGCTTATGGTGGCCTACCGGAGTGGCGCGGAGGCTGGGGACTACATCTATGTGCTCACGGACAAGGGGCGGAATTTTGCGCGGAATTTGATGGAGACGGCGAGCTACTTCGGCACCTGTCCGGTCCCGCTGGCGGAGTACATTTCGAGTGTGCGGGCGCAGACGGTGGAGGGTCAGCGGCCGACTCGCCAGATGCTTGAAAAAGCCTTTGCGGACTTGCGGGTCGATCCTCATCTGATTGATCGACTCGGGCCGGCCCTGAACAGTGGGCGAGGGATGTTTCTCTATGGGCCACCGGGCAATGGGAAGACGAGCATTGCGGAACGGGTCACAGCGACTTATGGGCGCTACATCTGGGTTCCGCGAGCGATTGATGTGGAGGGGGAAATCATGCGGTTTTTCGATCGCATGGTTCATCGCGAGGCGCCTGTGCAGGGTGCGAGAGGGTTGCTCAGGGCGCTGGTTTATGACAAGCGCTGGGTGCGGATCGAGCGGCCGACGGTGATTGCGGGTGGGGAATTGACGATGGACATGCTCGACGTCCAGCGCAACTCGCTGACCGGCACCAGCGAAGCTCCACTGCAGCTCAAGAGCAATAGTGGAACGCTGGTGATTGACGACTTTGGTCGCCAGCGAATGAGTGTCGAGCAGCTGCTCAATCGCTGGGTGGTACCGCTGGAAAAGCGAGTTGATTATTTGAACATGCATCATGGGAAGAAGGTGCAGGTTCCGTTTGAGCAGCTCGTGATTTTCAGCACGAATTTGGAGCCTCGCGACTTGGTGGATGATGCTTTTTTGCGTCGGATTCCTTACAAGATCGAGGTTCGCGATCCGTCGGAAGGGGACTTTCGGGGGCTCTTCGAGCAGGTCTGTCAGTGGATGCAGATCCCGTTCCGGCGTGAGGTGCTTGATTACTTGATTGAGCGTCATTACCGGGGAGTGGGGCGCCCCTTTCGCAACTGCCATCCGCGGGACTTGTTGCAGCAGATCTGCAATGAATGTGGTTACCGGGGAGTTCCGACGGAGCTGCGCTGTGAGTATGTGGATCGAGCGGTGGAGAATTACTTCTCGATCATGAATCATCGCTAGCAGGCGGCAGTGGCAGGCGTGTTTTGCGCGTCGTGGCTGGGGCGGGAAAAAAAATTCTCGGTTACGCCTTGCGGGGTTTCCTGGGTGCCGATATCTTTCGGTCCATCGCAGCAGCGGAGAGAGCTTTGAAAAGCGAATCTGGCTGCGGTTTCCGTGAATCAATGAAGTCTCAAAAAATTCCTGATGAAGGATTGACGGCAACGTCGAAATTTGAGAGACTACGTGACCCGCTCCGAATGAGGAGCGAACCGATCTTTGGCAAGTTGGTGGATTGACTTCTGCTGAGTTCAGCAATTGGGGTCGTCAAGAATTTTTTGGCGACGTTGGTAGGGTTTTACCGAACCCTATCGGCAGGATAGAACTTCGGTTTTGCTCATGATCGCTTCTGTTGGTTTAGGCCAGTAGAAGTGTCCAAGCATATTCAATTGAAGGGTTTGATCCTGGCTCAGAATGAACGTTGGCGGCGTGGATTAGGCATGCAAGTCGTGCGGCAGCGGGCCTCTCACCATGTTTTCTTGAGCAGTGATTGGAAGGCTTTGGAGTTAAAGCTCTGAGTTAAGGAAGCCTTTGAAGAAGCTGAGGTCGAAAAGAAGATGTGGTGAGAGGTGCCGGCGAGCGGCGTAAGGGAGAGTAACGCGTGGTTACGTACCCTTGGGACTGGGATAGCGTCGGGAAACTGGCGGTAATACCAGATAACATCGAGAGATCAAAGGTGTGATTCCGCCCAAGGATCGGACCGCGTTCTATTAGCTAGTTGGTGAGGTAATGGCTCACCAAGGCGAAGATGGATACCGGGTGTGAGAGCATGGCCCGGCTCACTGGGACTGAGACACTGCCCAGACACCTACGGGTGGCTGCAGTCGAGAATCTTCGGCAATGGGCGAAAGCCTGACCGAGCGACGCCGCGTGCGGGATGAAGGCCCTCGGGTTGTAAACCGCTGTCAGTTGGGAGGAAATATCGGGGGGTTCTCCCCCTGGTTTGACCGATCTTCAGAGGAAGGACGGGCTAAGTTCGTGCCAGCAGCCGCGGTAAGACGAACCGTCCAAACGTTATTCGGTATCACTGGGCTTAAAGCGTGCGTAGGCGGCCTAGAAGGTGAGGTGTGAAATCCCTCGGCTCAACCGAGGAATAGCGCTTCAAACCACTAGGCTTGAGGGAGACAGGGGTGACGGGAACTGTTGGTGGAGCGGTGAAATGCGTTGATATCAACAGGAACACCGGTGGCGAAAGCGCGTCACTGGGTCTTTTCTGACGCTGAGGCACGAAAGCTAGGGGAGCGAACGGGATTAGATACCCCGGTAGTCCTAGCTGTAAACGATGAGCACTGGGTTGGGGGGACCTCCACATTCTCCCGGCCGTAGCGAAAGCGTTAAGTGCTCCGCCTGGGGAGTATGGTCGCAAGGCTGAAACTCAAAGGAATTGACGGGGGCTCACACAAGCGGTGGAGGATGTGGCTTAATTCGAGGCTACGCGAAGAACCTTATCCTAGTC
>Ga0169931_10008131_pt1 | contig 15375 bp, 14 predicted proteins | sample Kivu_15m_20L_FD_129675 | JGI IMG/M metagenome (GOLD analysis project Ga0169931, IMG submission 129675) | Freshwater microbial communities from Lake Kivu, Western Province, Rwanda to study Microbial Dark Matter (Phase II) - Kivu_15m_20L... | ecosystem: Environmental > Aquatic > Freshwater > Lake... | reverse complement strand
CTTGAATTTCGAAGACCTCTCGGGACGGATTTGAGTGCATACGTAATTCGACAATTAATAAGTATGCGACTTTTGCGTTCACATTCATGGAATGCAGACAGGGTATCTATCGATAGTTTGGAAGCTCTTGATCGGGCGTCTCGAATGTTAATAAATGGATGTTTCAAGTAATCGAAGGACCTCCTGGAGGCTAACTGGTGTGTTACCCCGCCTACTTACTTGAATCGCTGCAGCAGTACTCCCTACAAGAGCTGACTCAAGCAAAGAGCTCCCGACTGAAAGCGAGAGGCCACTCGCAGCAAGCATGGAATCGCCTGCTCCAGAAATATCGACGGGATTCTTGTTTAAGGCCGGTAACCTTTCCGTGTTTATATCTTCAACTCCTTCAAGGATTACCCCATCTGCGCCCAATTTCAGGAATATGTTTCGAGCCCCAAGCTCTTTTCTCAAGTTCCCTGCAATTACAGCAAGACCGTCTTGTTCATTCCTAAGCTGAAGTCGAGCTTCCCTTTCTGTAGCAAAAATATTATGAGCGCCTTTGAATTTACCCAGATTTCCAACTTGTGAAGATGACTGACTGTCCGCTGCAATCTGAATATTTAGATCTAGTGCTTTTTGGATCACATACTGAGATAACTCTTCGTCCAGCACTCCGTAAGAGAAATCTGACAAAATCAAAAAGTCGGTTGATTTAAGTAGCTCGACTAGTTCTTCTCGAATTTGACCTCGGATTTCTCTATCTATGGCGTGTTGCTTGAAGTGTGAAAGTCTAAAGAGAGTCTGTTTATCGGTCTTGAACCGCTGCTTGCGCGTTGTTGGTCTTGTCGAATCCCGGAAGAGACTTGATTGAATTCCATAATCATGCAATTTTTTTTCTGCCCAGTCAGCAGTTTCATCATTTCCGATTACTGAGATGATACTTGTGGTTGCGCCAAGAGCTTGGCAATGAGCTGCCACTATCCCAGCCCCTCCGATATACTGATGGCTGGAAATCGGGACGTTTACGACAATTGGATCTTCTTGCGACATACCGACTGCATGACATGTTACATAATCATCCACAATCAAATCACCAAGTATCAAAATTCTTGCCCTGTTTCCCTCTCTAAGCCGACTTGAAATTCTTGCTATGTCGATTTTGTTTCTATGAATGTATTCTGTTGGAGTCCTTATGTCTGGTTTCAAAAATTGATCAAGCCCCTCAAGAATGTCACTCTCTGTCAAAAAAGAATTTCCTGATGTATAGACAATCTTCGCGCCTACTTTCGCGATGGCATCCGATTCTGGCACGCTGGTTTCTCTATGTTCAAATCCCTTGACAATAAAATCGGGATTAGATCGCAAAATAATTTCCGATGCATCTCCATCAACAATTACATCAGAAACGAATGGTAAATTTCGCAATACAGTTTCTGAGAAATTTGTCTCTTCGTTTGCGTTCGTCTCTTTTATAATACCGACAATCAATTTTTCGCCAATCTCTAAAGCGTGGCTAAACAATCTCAAATGTCCCGGATGAACTATCCGAAATTTTCCATAGACTAGGACAGTTCCTATCGCGGCCACAATTGTTCTCTCTATTCCTTGCCTAGACCGAGTTTCCGCATAGCAGCAACGGTATGCCAATTCTCCTGGTCTTTTAAACTTCCGTCGCTTAATCGTCGCCAGACTTCATCTATGGCATCAGCGACAGTTTTTCTGGGCAGAAAACCAGAACTTATGAGCTTTGAGGAGTCCTGTCTATATGATCTTGGGTCATTTGAAGGTGCGATCTCTAACTCGCTTCCATATTTGCTAGCAATTGCTTTAGCTATCTCCAAAACTGAGATATTTTCAAAACCAGCGTTATAAATACCCGTCAGAGTTTCGTTGGCAAGAAAGTGTTCATAAACTCCGCACATATCATCAATATGAATGTTTGGTCTGATTTGGTTCCCGCCCAAAACCTTAATCTTGCCTTGCGTAAAGGCTTGTAAAGCAAACATATTCACAACAACATCAAATCTCATTCTTGGAGAATATCCACAAACAGTCGCAGGCCGTATGCAAACAATTCTCATATCAGAGCTGTAAGAGAGACAAATTCTTTCAGCAACCATTTTAGTTTTGTTGTAGACAGATATAGGCATTAAACTTAAGTCCTCGGTAACCTTTTCTTCCTTTTTTACTCCGTAAACACTGCCTGAGCTCGCATAAAAGAAATTCTTTATGTTTGCTGTTTTTGCCAACTCAAGTAACTGAACAAGATGTAGCGCGTTAACCTCCCAAGACAGAACAGGATTCAACTCAACACTTGGGTCGTTTGCGATGTTTGCTAAATGAACTATGGACTCGATGCCTTCAAGGTCTTCATGATCTATTGATTCAATTGATTTTCTAACCACATGAATTGATTCCGATTTCGGCAGGTGATTACCGAACCATTGAAGATCAATAACCCGAACTTTATGCCCCGCTTTTGCTAGTGTTGGAACTAAAGTGGATCCAACATATCCGCAGCCACCTGTTACTAGAATCAAAATTCCATCAACTCCTATGTATGTATTCAGCAGGTAGGCGCAACAAAGAGTTCAAATGACTTTTTGCCCAAGCTATTGTCTTATTGAGGCCCTCTGTTAGACCTGTAGTATCACTCCAACCTGTATCGCTCCGAAGTTTACCTGAATCCAAAAGGTATGCGGTGTCCTTACCGGGTCGATCAGCTACCAAATCAACAATCGAATCAAATTCAACTCCCAGTATTCCAAGAATCTCCTCGACTAATTTTCTGATTGTCACGGTTTGATTTGTCGAAATGTGATAGGTATTACCTATAAATTTCTTATCAAGAATTGCTTCCAACGCTTTACTCACATCATCTGCAAAAATGAAGGATCTCTCTGAGTTTCCCCCTCCGTCTAGCTTTAGACGTTGTTTATTTAAGGCTGAAAGAATGGTTTTGGGAACGATTCGATATCGGGGCTGAAATGGACCATAGATATTCGCCGCCCGTGTAAAAACTACAGGAAATCCTTTCAGATCATGTAAAACTTGCAGATGTTGATCGCCTGCCGCTCTGGAGATTGCATACGGCGTTGAAGGGTTAAATCTAAATTGTTCTTTTGTCCATCCCAAAGTGCTTCCGTAAACCTCTGGAGTTGAAAAATGTAAGAAGCATTCTAGGTTATCCATGCTAAGTAAACTTTTGGTAAGTTTTGCCAACCATACGCAATTAGTTTCATACCAGTCTTGGGGCTCATCCCAACTTTGTCCAACCATGCTCTGCGCTACAAAATTAATTATTTTAGTTATCTTTTTTGTCTTACAGATAGAAACTACTTCATCTGTATCAAAATTAGAACCGAGTTGCAGAAAATGAAAATTTCTGCTGTTCGAATCATACGGTCGATAACTTAAAGGCAATTCAGGACTCCGGCTTATACCAAAGACCTCATACCCTTTTTTCAAAAGCACATTTACAGTACTGGAGCCTGAAAAAGAATTACTGCCTAGTACTAAAACTCTATCGTTCAATCACGCACCCAACCTTACGCGTTCAGTGATGTAATGGCTCAACGACAAGTGGACATCTTCAACCAACCCGTATTCTCCTAAGCTGGTTTTAGCGTGTAAAGCGAAATCAACAATATTAAGAATTGAACCTCCGTCAAATCCTAGAAATGCAACGGTTTTCATGCTCCTTCCCTTTGCTACTTCAATGGCCCTTACGAGGTTCTTTGATTGACCTGAGGCTGAAACTACAAATAGCAAGTCACCTTCTTCGCCGTAAAGATCGACTTGAATCGCAAAAATCTCTTCAAAGTTCTTATCATTGCCCAATGCGGTGATTACTGAAGAATTGGAGCTTAAAGATATTGCGCTATACCCTGAGCCTCGCAATTGAGACCCAACACCAAGATCTACTGCAAAGTGTTCGGCCGTAGAGGAACTACCGCCATTTCCACAAATTAGAATTTTTTTATGGGAAGCTCGCGTTTCTAGGATTAATAGAATTACACTATCAATTTCTTCTTGACTAATAGCTTGACGTACAAGTCTCGCTTGTTCACCATAATTGCTCCATGACCGCATGCCTCCACTATACCGTTACGCTTAGGAAAATTAACGTTTTCCTCGTTTTACATTTGTTCTATTTGATGTCTTTCCTATGCTTACCCTATGCAAGTCGACACTAAATCCTTCACAAAAAGCTTATGCGCTGCGCTGTATCTGATTTGCTCAGTTTTTGCTTTATATAGGGTTTATATCCTTGGGCCAAATACATACGAACAAGGAATTATGTACACCTCCGCCGTTGCTGCACGGGAAGGTTTGCTACCGAATCGCGATTTTTTTCAACAGTACGGTCCAGTTACCTCCTTATTACAGGGATTGTGGATGCGTTTCTTTGGTACTAACCTGATCCAACTTCAGTTATTTACACTCTTATCTCTATTGCTCTTCTCAATTCTAACATTTTTTATATTGAGTTTTGTTTTATCCAAAGTCCATTCTCTGGGTATTGTTCTGTTTTGGTTAATGACTGGGCCTCACGGCAATCCCTGGTCCTCGATTTGGTCAAATTTATTTGCGGTGCTTGGAGTTTTCATTCTCTATCTTACTAATAACTCTTCAAAGTCTCAAAGTTGGAAATCGATATTACCGCTTTATTTTCTTGCCAATACAATTTTATGGCTAGCTTTTTTTACTCGTATACATATTTTTGCAGTTATTCTCTTCGTCAATTTGGCATTAATCCTAGATAAGAAAACTCGACTCCAGATTCTTTTTTTCTTAACTCAGGCACTGTCACTTTTACTATTTGTATTTGTTTTATGGCTCACTGGGATTTTAAAGCCTTGGTTTATGCAGTGTATTGTATGGACGGCTTCCGCCTATGTAGGGAAGGGCCCGGGGCTGACTATTGCTCGAATTGGTGATGCCCTCTTCATAGGTTTGATTCCATTAACAATTATTTTTGTTTTTCTTCTTTTCAAGCAATTCAAAAGCTTCTTTTATTCACTTGGAACCCATGCTTATGCCTTGTTTGTAATAATCGCAACATTACTAATGTTAGCCTTTTTTCTTGTTATTGCCACACTACAGTTTGAAAAGAAAACACCTCCCTATACGCTGTTTAACCCACAGGTCTTCTTGATAACATTTTCCCAAAAATTCTTTTACTTCTTCACCTTTGGAGTTGTGTCTCTCTTTTTAGTGCGACTCGCGTTTAGTTTGCGAAAAAAGTATCGGTCTTTATCGGTTTGGGACGCCTTGCCCTCGGATTATTTACGCAACTGTACCCACTTCATGATCCCTATCACATCTTCGTGATAGCGCCAGGGCTAATAATTTCACTTGCTTTCTCTTTTGGAACTAAAAATTGGGATATTCTCCGTCGTTATAATCTCCAAGCAATAGAAGGCTTTGCTCGTGTAAGCGTTGTGGGGCTTCTTGTCTTACTTCTTTCACAGAACTTACTACTTGGTCTTCGGACTGAATACGATTTTAACTCCGGAATTTTGAATGGGATGAAGTCTCGTTCCTATTCTGCTTACGTAGCCGAAGGCCAGATGAGTCGGTCGTGGGCACTTAACCTTCAACAATCATTGACCTTATTGTCGCAAGAATCAGTCAAAGGTGATGTTCATTTATTCTGCAAAGAAGGTCTATTTTCCGCCGCAAATGGAAGCTATTTGCCCGCTGATGCCTATTACGTTAACTGGGGGCCCATACCCAGTAATAGAACTCCAACAACATATCAGTTTTATTGTGGTATCTCTAATGAACAACTCGAAAAATTGATTGAAAGAGGACTTAGGATAGTAAACATCACTAGTTTCCCCTCTAGTCCCATTAGCTCTTCCGGAGAGCAGTTTTACGTATTGTTAAGAAAGCAGAAATAAATAACTTAATGTCCAATAGACTTATACAAACTCATCTACAATTCAAATATACAACAGAAAGTTACCACGGGGAATGATTTCAGTACTTAAAACTTTTCTACGTTATTGGTTAAGGGCAACATTGACCATTTTTGGCCTCTTCAAGTTTAAACACTTCTTGATTCCCAATGAATACACACTAAACATCCTTCGTAACACTTCTATATTTATCAATTTTAATGAGATTAATGTACGATTTTTGAATAGGTGGCATGAAGCAAACGTTCTTTTTGAAATCGGTAACTTTTACAAAAGTGTGGCTATGCACCGGGAGTTATTGACAGACTTAAGACATTTAATGCAAATGGACTCCTTACCAAGTACATATTCTTATCAATTCGGATCCAATATTGGGCATGTAGCGGTCCTATATATGCACCAATCGGCTCAGAATCTAAGCATATTGCCAAAGCGAAGAATGCTCTTGCCCCGCTGCGGCTCGGATTTGCAACTCACATGGCTTAAATTTCTAAAAGGCGATGTTACTTTGTCGTTGACCACAAACAACTCTTCATTCACCGAGTTACCTACTAATTGGCCTTTTGTTGAGAACCTTCGATTATTTTCAGTTGACGATGACTATATCGATCAATATTCATTCTTCGAAAAGTACTTCAAGGTAAGGCAATTCAACTCTTTGGACTCGTTCGAATTCCCTGTCGGTTATTTTGAAACAGCTCAAGAACAACTAAAGCGACTAGGTATCCGACCTGGAAATCCATTTGTGAGTCTCCATGTAAGAAATGGCAACGGGGTAGGAGTTAGACGAGCTCAAAATCCTGCTAACTATGTCAAAAGCATCAGGGAATTGATATCCCTTGGTTATCAGGTTATACGCATAGGCGACAAGGATATGGATGCGATTCCAGAGCTCCAACATCTAATTGACCTTCGTGACGCGAGACATCACTGGCTTCATCCGTTTGTTCTAGGTGAAGCGAAACTTCACATTGGAACTATGTCTGGTCCAAGCATCATGTCAATGGCTTTACAGACTCCAACATTAGTTACCAACGCTACCTCTTTAGCACGAAATACTTTAACAGGTAATTCTCACACATTCTTCCTGCCAAAACACCTTTTCATAAAAGGACGTGAATTAAACTTACGAGAATCGCTTCAAAACACCGAGGGATATTCAGAAATCGATGGTCGAGATCTTCAAAAACGTTCAATTTTGTATGTCGAGAATTCCGAAGAGGAAATCTTAAGAGCAACTTGTGAGGTTATTCAGTATCTTGAAACAAATTCTTTCGGAACCGAGTTTAAAAATCTAAATACAAAAATTGACTCTATTAGAAAGGAGGCAAATGCACTAAGTTATGGAAAATTTGCAGTTTCTTTTTGCATGCTAAATCCTAACTTCTTTGAATAATTTTCACTCCCAATGAATTTTACAGCGTTCCTAACTAAGAAAACAACCTAACTAAACTATTTGAAAATTAGTACTGAGGAATGTATTGGAAAATAAGCCTTTTGCAACACTTTTGGACCTTTCCTGTATTTCCCTAAGAACTTTATCACAACTAGTACCTTCAATTTGCCCACTCTTTAGACGGCTTAACAATTCCGCTAATGAATCCAAGATCTCCTTAGATGAATTATCTTGGAATCTGACTCCTCCTTTCCTTAATTGTTCTACGAGGAATTCTCCACCGAATGCAAATCTACTGCTGAATTGCTCCTCTAGTGAGAGTTGCTTACCATTCAGAGTTAAAATCTTTTTCGGCAAATACAGTGTGGATTTGCTTGAAAAAGCATTTCTCGAAAAAGAAGTGAGATTTGTAATTAAGCTGGGCCTTCCCAGCACTGTCGGAAAAATTGCTGGGCCAGAAGTTGTACCTACAAATAAATTACAGTTTTTGAGAAGATAGAAATTTGCTTCCCTGTCTTGTCTTGTCGTATTGGGAACTGTATAAATGTCTTTCATTAAATGCCCTAAAGAGTTATGGTGATTAACGCCAATTTGACAAACTTGGTAACCACTCTGCTGGAGATACGATATGCCCTCCACGTATGTAGATGCATCAACATTTCGAGTTTCCTTGATATTGCCATTATTCCTCAAGTGGATTAGGGCTATTGGATTTTCTAAGTTCACACCTATTCGTAATAGTACCTCTTTCCCTGCTTCCAAATTCTCGACTGGATTGATACCCTCCGACTGGACATACGAGTTCTTCTCATACTCAAGGGCTTCATACACTTTTTCCCAAAGTTGAAAGCGATCCAAGAAGCTTTGTTTGCATCTCACAATCTGATAATTTTCAATCAAGCTAGAGAGTGTTAATAACCCGGATGGATCATAGGTGCCAATCGGGACTATGTGCTCTGCGACAAAATTCAGTGCCGCCTCATTTGCTACATTCCTTCCGGCAAGTACATATCTAGGGCCTTGGGACAAAATTCCAATTCTTTGAGCAATATTATTTACGTGAAGAGCCCCCAAATGGCCTATGGCTGCAGTATATGAAGAACTTACAAGTTTGGGATAATAATTTGATTCAGTAGCAATATCTTGGGATTTATACAATCTTTCCAAAGCCGACAGCCTAAATTCTACGGATTCCCAATAGTAACCTCTACCGAAGTAGTAATTGGCTTGATGCCATGCCTTGTAGATATCACTCGCTATGTTAAGTCCCTGCGAGGAAACAAAATTCGCAGCCGACAACTCTAACAATATTTCTTCGCCGTGACCTAGTCGGGTTCCAACAGTCTTACCGTTGAGAATTGTTAATGCAATACGTGAACTCAAATTCTTGAATCTATTTATTACTAAAGCTCTCCAATAGAAGAATTTCGACGATTCGAGGCGTAACTTCCTGTTAAATAAATTCATGATCCTGATATAGTCTATCCTCAGATATGCCTCATCCGAGTTTCGCAATTGCCGAGAATTCTAGTGGGTTTTCTAGCGGTCCTTGTAATGACGTGGGTAATAATTTAGACCGTAAACCTGTAGAGCTTTTGCTGTCTCGGATCTGAGATGATTACTTTAGGCGTTTTGTCTGACTCAAATTCTTTCCGGTTTCATGATAACGATGAATCAAGTCTTGTCAAAGTAGATTTTGAGATTGATAAATCTACAAATATCCCACGAATTCACACTGAAATTTTACGAGAAAGCTCCGGCGAGTATTGGCGAAACCCGAAGCTCGCAGACCCACACCTTCACACATTCGCAATGTTGGAGTCATGGCAGCCATTTCTTGAGCTGCCTGATTGCGAAAATTTATTGCTTGTTACGTCTAAAGATGACGTATACATAGAAAGTCTTGGAAATAAACTTAAGAATTCTTGCAACATTAGTCGTTTATCTCTACTGAATAGTAGTGACTTGAGTGAAATTGACTCATATGTCGATAATTTTGCTAGCTTGAACAAGCAATCTTTTGACTTGATTCTCCTACGTCATTCTCTCGAACACTCACAGAATCCACTGGCACTCCTAAGGAACCTTTCACGTAGCCTCTCGTTGAGAGGAATGATTCTGCTTGAAGTTCCCCTTTTCAATGACAATAAAATGGAATCTTTCTTTGAACAATTTTGGGAAGAGCATATCTTCTATTTTTCTGCTAAAACTTTATTGCCGTTGATTGCGATGGCTAGCTTAGAAGTGGTTGACTATAAAATTGTAACAACTGAAAACGAGCCCGTGCTCGCAGTTCTTGCTAAGTTGAATCGACAAGTTAAATCTGGAGACATTGTTACTATTAATGACCGCGATACTTTATTGAAATGGGTTGAAACAGACATACTAAAAGCGCGTACCCTTTTCAATAATCTCACCAAATCAAAAGACGTCGTCTTTATAGGAGCAAACCATAAGTCAATTAATTTGATCGATCTTTTTGTACCAGAGGAGAAGAGAGTTTTTCTACTTGACGGAGACGCACAAAAAATTGGGAAGTTCACCACAAGATATAACATAGAAGTCCTGGATTTAAGGGAACTTGATCACTTCAGAAATAATCAAATTCTAACAACAATTAGTCCAAAGAAATTAGGGAGTATAGTTAAAAATCATTTGTCTAACTTTGATGACCTGAACACCATTAAGTTTTTCTATTCTGAAGCGAGCAAGTTAATCGTTTGATGCGAACTGTGATTGATCGATTATTGAAATACCGCCGTCAAGATAGATTTCTTGGCCGTTAATAGCTCCGCTTTCTTCGCTGAGTAGGAAATTAGCCGTATATACTATTTCTTGAATTTGTGTGAATCTTCCAATTGGTACGATCTTGATAATGCTATTTGTCAATTCTTTATTACTAGCAAAGAACTCCTTTGATCTATCCTTTTCAACGAAGGCTCCCGGCGCTATGCAATTAAAACGGATGCCATATTTTTTATAATTGGCAGCGTAGTATCTGGCCATTTGATGTTGAGCAGCTTTAGATATGTGGTACGCCACCGCTTGTGCCGACTGAACAAACTTTGCGGCAGGGGACGTGAAGAGAAGGACATTTTTTTTGGGGTAACTTTTGAAGGAAGCAAATAATTCGCAAATAAGGGAAATGGCAATAACATCTATCTGTAGGCAGTCAGACAATGTAGATTCTCTACTACGTTGAGCAAATACCAAATGCTCTGGAAGGAATCTGGTAAATAAACTTTCTAAATATCTATATTGCGGCGAACCTAGCTGTATATCAAGTAAATTTAACTCTTGCAGTCCAATTCCCTTTCCCAACATCTCTTTGAAGCAATCTTGCTTCAAGTTCCTAGAGAAATGTGTCACCTGATACTCAGCTTGTAGATGTAAAGACAACGCAATTGCAATTGGGGATGAGCCGCCAAATACAAATACGTTAGATTTTGACATAACCTTTACGGATTCATATTCTTAACTATTGTTGCAGTTGGGTTAGAAAAAGTCAGACCTGTAAATGAATTCTGAAGATATCCCGCAATTCTATGCTCGTGTTGCCAAGCCAGGATTAGAACTGATTCAAGTTTTGGATTAATCGAACTTGGATCACTTATCTGGAGCGCGCTTCCCGGAGAATAGAGCCCCCATCGTTGGTCGTTGTCGTCCACAAGTCGATCTATTTTTTCCTGAAGTTCACACATGTAGATTAAAGTCGAAGAACTATGAGCATAACCGTACCCAACTAAGGTTGATTTGGTGTTTAGCAGTAATCTAGAAACATCTTGGATTACGTTAATGCGCCTTGTGATGTCATTCCTAACCTTCGCCGCATACGTTTCTGGTTTTTCAAGAATCCAACCTTCATGCTTTATTCTCTTTTCAATCTCTTCATAATTTACTTCATTTCTCTTTCGCTTACTAAATACAAACTGAAGTGAGCCCCCTTTTAGGGGAAATGTCCTTGCTTGTATGTCATTAAAGCCGTGCATCTGCGATAGAAAAGTGAGGTCTTTGACTGAAAGATAAGAAAGGTGTTCATGGTAAACATAGTCGTACATACCCGCCGAGAATTGTTCAAAATGATAGCCAGTGATGATTGATACCACTGTTTCTTCCGTTGCGAGCTTAGCCAGTAAATGCATGGTGGTATTCAAATCTTCAATATTTGCATAAGTATTATTTATGGTTATTAAGTCAAGGCTGCTACCGTCTAGCCAATCATTTACAGATTCAACAGCTAACTCATCAAAATAGCCTTGGTAACAATCAAATCCCATGCTCTTAAGTTCCTTTATATGCGTGGAAGACGGCTCGATGCCAAAAACTCTACATTCTTCTGATGAAAATAGACTTAGCCAAGTTCCGTCATTGGCTCCGATGTCCAGCACATTTTTCGGCTTTCGTCCTAGATTTATCTCAAGAAATTGTTTAGAAGTTTTCATACTTTCCTTCAAGCCTGGACTGCGAGAGGATTTAAAAACATAATTTTTATAAGTTAAATCGGGATTCGCTACATCCTTGAGATAAATATGGCTACACTTGCGACATATCATTAGTCTCATGGGTAGCATTGGTTGTTGTTTTGCTGTTTCTGCAGATTCACATAGATTGTCACCGAGAGGGGATTCGGGGAATTCATTTACTAAAATTGAGTCGGCGGACAAGCAGATAGGACATGCTCGGGTCCGAGTCATGCTAAGCACATCACGCTCTTTTCTATAGTTAATATGACGTCAGAACAAAAGTGTACCGAGGATAGAACAAATAAGCCACATTTTTGAAATCGCATTTGCTAAATTTTCCAGCAAAGGCGTAATAATTCTCTCATGAGAGCTTCTTTGAGGTACGGCAAAAGTGGATAAGTTCTTTTTTATTACACGAGATGTGCTAGATACAGCATTTGCTAACACATCATGTCTCTTTGTTCCTATTTTGGAATTTTCGACTTTGAGAAATGAGGGGCCGCAAGAGGCATTTCTTCATTTACTTCCGGGTGACAAGGTGACTCTTACGCAGAAAAAGATTTCTTCCCTAAGCATAACTAGTCTGAGTGGAATTTCCGAGGTGTCGCACGCCAAATTGCCCACCCTTAACCTTTCTTCTTTAAAGAATAGCCCTTGCTTTTATGTTAGGTTTGAATCTTTTTCTGGAAAATTTACAATTACCAATCTACATAATGAAGAATCGGTTCTTCAGATAGTTTTTGGTGATTTCTTGAATGCAAAGTTTGAAAGAAGTACCCAGACCCACAAACTTCTAACATCTGATTTGTACACAGAAGAAAAACAGTTCATAAAAGAAAGTGAGCGTGTCTTCCGAATATTTGATTCCCCTTTAAAGACTATCGGATTCCCTCAAATAACTGGACTGCAAGATCACGTTGCAAAGTCGAAAGATGGTCAGGGAAGAGTTTGTTGTCATTCCCAAGACTCATCAAAAATGCAAGAGATGTTTCTGTCCTTTAATCAAGGAATCACATTTCCTATGATGAAACATCTTGATAAATCAGAGTCGCTGCTGATACTCAGTGGTGATTTGGATTACCTCATATATAGTGAAGTGGGCGAAGTGATCGCAACAATACCTATGACTGGTTTTCAGACATATAACAATTCGAATCCTAAGCCTTTTTATATATATATTAATCGTAACACTTACCACTCCCCTTTAGTAAAGTCTGAGACGTTCTTAGCGAAAGAGACAACCTCGGGGCCCTTTTTGCCTAATCAAACAGTTTTATTGAATTAGCCGTTTAGATGACTCTAGCTTTTGAGCCGCCCGCGGGAATCGAACCCGCGACCTTCGCTTTACGAGAGCGACGCTCTACCGACTGAGCTAGGGCGGCGGAGGGAAATACTGCTACTTAGTCTAGAACGACATCTCCATTTGGGGTTGAGATGGTGACTGAAATTATTCCAGTTTCGCCGTCGAAATTGGAAGCATCAAAGTAATTAACTTCAACATCTTTGAAAGCTCCTTTTGGATTGGAGCCAAGCCAAGTTTCAATCGTTTTCTCGTCACCAGAGATGTCAATCTGCTTAATTTCTGCGGTGGCTTTCCCATCAGATGATGGATGATCTTGAGAGAGCCATTCGATAAAGAAAGGGAGCTGGGAATCTTTGATAGTTCCTAAGACTCCTAATTGTTTCCATTTCAACTCAGTTCCATCTGGGCGCTTACGTGAACCTTCGACAGAACCTCTTCCAAGGCGCTCTTCTACAGGAGAAATGTCGTTGGTTGCAACTACCCAACTCATCCAACCTCCTCCTTCATTTGCACGAGTTGTAACTGCTTTACCGAATGCCGATTCCTCGGCAGCGGGATGGTCGAGTGGACAGACAACTTCCAAGTAGTGACCGTTTTTCAGTGGAAGTGTGAAATTTCGTGTTCCGAATCTTGGATGAATTCCGCCATCGATGAATGCAGAACCGATTCTCGATCCGAGTCTTTGAACTACATCTACAAGTTGATCATGGGAAGTGGCGTAAGAAATGTGGTCTAGTCGGAAAGGCATAGTTGAATTCTGCCCTATGAATTAGGGTGCTAATTACCACCCTTGCTCTGTGCAAAGGATAGAAACAGAGTCTCTAAAACTAGAGATTGGGATGCGTTGGTGGCCAGCTTCGCGCGGGCGTTGGATATAAGGGTTAGAAGTTGCGATAGGTCTTCTTCACTTTTTCTTGATTGGAAAGTTTTGATTTGTTCTGATAGGTCTGCGTTTATCCACGGACCGTTCACTAGAAGACAGTCTCGTATGAAACTCATGTAATCAAGGAGATAATTATCTATTTCATCTTTTATTGCTCTAGTTGTCTTGAGTTTCTGATCGCGCTGTAACTCTTTTAGCGCCTTTGATCCGCCAGTTAAAAGCCCTCTGGAGGTGCCTTGGTAGATGGTCTTTGCTTCTTCAATCTCTTTCTCTAGCCCTTCCACTAGCCTCGCAGCCACACGTTCTTCAGCCAATTCAATAATTTTTGAGACAGCAGAAATCGCTTTAGATTCAGTTGTTGCATTAAGCAGAATTTCAAAAGTGATTCTTCGTGAGTCTCTTAGGCTTTTATGTCTTATGAAGGCGCGCGCTTTGCCGATATGGCCTTGTGAAATCCTCGCAGCCTGCTCCGCCTCTTGAGGTGTTGAGTTGAGGGTCGAAATTAGGAGGTCCTTTATCTCCGTTGTGGTTGGAATTCTGAGTTGGACTTGGCGACATCTCGATCGAATAGTTGGCAAGACATCATCGGACGATGGGGCCGATAGGAGCCAAACTGTGGAGCTACCTGCTTCTTCTAATGATTTAAGAAGTGCATTTGCAGCAGATTCGGTCATGCGATCACTATCTTCGACCACAATTACGCGCCAATTTGAAGTTGAAGTTGTCCAACTTGCGCGCGAAACAACTTCTCTTATCTCATCAACTTTGATTGTTAGTCCGTCAATCTTCATTATCTCTACATCTTGATGAGTGCCTGCGAGTGCCGTTGCGCAATCGCCGCACTCTCCGCAGCCTTTCTTCTTGCAAACAAGAGCGGCTGCAAAAGAGTGGGCAATTACGGAGCGACCTGAGCCTGGTGGGCCAGTAAAGAGCCAGGCATGTGTCATTTCGTTGCCAGTCTCGTTTGAGGTTAGAGCGCGTTCGAGTTGAGCTACTGCAGCTTCTTGTCCCACTAAGGAGCTGAAAACGGGGGCGCTCACTTGTTGAGGAATTCCTTTACTTTATTGACTATCTCTAGATGAATCTCCTCAATTGGCTTTCGCGCATCAACTACGAGATATCGCTCTGGGTCGAAGGAGGCTAGTTGAAGGTATTCCTGTCTGACTCGATTATGAAAGTCGATTGACTCGCTCTCTAGCCGGTCTGCGTTTTTCTTTCTCTTTAGACCAATATCTGCGGGTTGATCAAGAATTATTGTTAGCGTTGGATAGAGGGACTCGGTTGCCCATCTGCTGATTCTTGCGACTTCATTTGTAGCTAGCGTTCTTCCAGCCCCCTGATATGCAATAGATGAATCAAAATATCTATCAGTTATAACTACTTCACCACGCTCTAAAGCTGGGCGGACTACGGAGTAGACATGATGT
>Ga0169931_10008130_pt1 | contig 15377 bp, 13 predicted proteins | sample Kivu_15m_20L_FD_129675 | JGI IMG/M metagenome (GOLD analysis project Ga0169931, IMG submission 129675) | Freshwater microbial communities from Lake Kivu, Western Province, Rwanda to study Microbial Dark Matter (Phase II) - Kivu_15m_20L... | ecosystem: Environmental > Aquatic > Freshwater > Lake... | reverse complement strand
TGCTTTACCTGATCTTTTACATCCTCCAATTGGGCCTCTCCCTCTTCTTTTCTACTGACCAAAGAAGCTACCAGATAGGTATTATCTAGTTCAAACACGGTAGATACCTCGCCTTCTGAAGCCTCACCAAAAGCCCATATGACCACCTGCCTGGCATCGGTGATGTTGTTGAGGTTTCTAGAAGTAGCCTCCACGTTGTTGGCTTGAATGATTCTGTATCCTTTTTCAGTGGCTAGTTCGGTAAACTCATTTCGGTTACCACTTTCGGCTGCAAAGGAATCCGCATTTCTAAAAGCTTCGTTGCGGGTGAGGTCTGAAGCGACGAGCTCAAGTTCCAATACTGCCAACTTGGTATAGGCAGAGGATGGAAGCTCGGTCACTTCAATAATATGATACCCATATTCTGTTTCCACCAAATTAGGAAGTAATCCCTTAGAGGAAGCAGCATAGGTGGCATTGGCAAACGGTTCCACAAAATCGGCTTTTGCAAACCAGCCTAAGTCTCCTCCGTTTTGAGCCGTTCCATCTTGACCATACTGTCTAGCGGCATCTACAAAATTTCCTGAAACTTTGATTTCAGCAAGTATCGTTTCAGCCTGCGCCTTTACTGCAGCTTTAGCTGCATCGTCCATTCCCTCGGTACCAAACAAGATATGGGAAGCTCTCATTTTTGGCGTTCCTGTGTATTGATCCGTAACCTTGTAGGAAACATAGGTAGAGGAGGAGGTAATGAAAGGCCCATAAGTTTCCCCCTTCACTAACAGTGCTACATTGGAACTTAGGGATACGGGCAAAGCGTCTCCAGGAGCATAGGTTTGGAAAGGAAGTTGAATTTCAGAATTTTGACTTACAAAGGCAGAATCGTTTTCTGCCACCTTCAAACCTGCCGTAAGCTCGGTAATTTTTGAAATGACGGCAGCTGAGTCTTCCCCACTAGGAAGAATACTAAAAGACACGTATTCCAAATTGGCAGAATTGCCTACTTTGAACTTTTCTTGATTTTTAGAAAGATATGCCTCAAGTTCACTGTCTTCAATTTTTATGTCTCCATCAGGAATGACGTAGTAGGGAAGAAAGAGGACAGAAGCATCGGCAATGGTATTGGCCGCTTTATGTTCTAACTTTGCTTCGGCAGTGGTGGCATATTCTGTAGTAGCAAGTAAGTTATCGTATTTGACCCGATTTCTTGCTTGTACAAATAATTTTTCTTGCTGAGCCCAGGCCGCTTGCTGCGCAGGATCTGCAGTCTCTAAAGATTGTAAAAAGGTGATCAATTGCGTTTTATCAAATTGACCTGTTTGCGGATTAATTAACTGGGACTTTAGTTCAGGAACAATATTTTTCCCTTGAACCATATCAATTAGCTCCTCGCTAGTGACCGTCAACCCCAACTTGTCATATTCCTTTTCGAATACCCGCTCTACGATCATGGCCTGCCAGGCCTGCTCTCTCACGGAAACCATTTCGGGTTCTGCGGGCACTCTGCCTGTTCTTTGCTGGAAGGAGGCTTTAAACTCCTCCACCTTTTGAGCAAATTCTTCTAGGGTAATTTCTTCTCCTGCAATTTCCCCTACAATGTTGTCATTGGAAGTGAAAAAAGTGGAATTTGGGCTCAATAAATCACCGCCTAGGAGAAATAAAATCAAGCCTCCCGCGATTACACCGATAGCGAGACCTGTACGTTGTCTAATTTGCTTTATTAAGGCCATTGTTGCTGCTTCACTAGTTTAAAGTGTCGCAAAATAATAGCATTCAGGGCGAAAATCAAAATTTACCGCATAACAATGTCCGGACTTACCTTATTGAAGTGTCCTTGATTTTCACTCGAAGAGTTTCCATGCGGTGGGCCAGTTTGGAGACGATAGTAAATGTAAATCGCCCACAGGTGACCGTTTCTCCAATATTGGGTAGGTTTTCGGTTTGCAAAAGCACCAATCCCGAGAGGGTTTCGTAGTCTCCTGTAGGTAAATCCCAGCTATATTTTTCATTGAGATAATCTATTTCCAGCCGAGCACTCATCAAATATTCTTGTTCTCCAATCACCTGCTCGGTCAAATCTTCGTGATCGTATTCGTCTTCAATCTCTCCAAAAATTTCTTCAATGATATCTTCCATGGCAATAATGCCGCTGGTTCCCCCGAATTCATCTACCACCAGGGCCAAACTTTTGCGTTCTTGAATAAATTGAACCAAAAGCTCATTAGCCAAAGCGGACTCAGAAGTAATGATAATGGAAGTCAAGATGTCTGCTATCGCCTTTGGTTTTTTAAAAAGTTCCAAGTGGTGGCAATAGCCAATGACCTCGTCTATGGATTCTTTGTAAATAATTATTTTGGAATGTCCACTTTCTTCAAATACTTTACGAAGCGACGCCACCGAATCTTCCAAGGCCACTGCTACAATTTCGGTCCGTGGTACCATGCAATCCCTCACGCGTACCGTTTTAAATTGTACAGCATTGGCAAAAATTTTAGAATCAATTTCCATAGAAGCCGAGCCTCTGTACTGACGAAACTGCTCTTTGATGTACGTCCTAAGCTCTGTCTGGGATATAAGGGGTTTTTCATCAATGAAATCTAGACGAAGTACTCGTGAAAGACTCTTGCGAAAAAGAATCACCAAGCACCATACGATGGGATAACATAACCCGTAGACCAGAAGAAGGGGGAAGGCAAAAAAGGATAAAAGTCGATTGGCATGGAGTAAAAAAAATCTTTTTGTCACCAGGTCTAGGGTAAGTACTGCTATCCCAATACCTAAGAAAATCTTTCCTACAAGAAATAGAATTTCCCTTCCAGGGACCTCGGGGAGAACTTTTTCCAGAGGTTGATCCAAACTCAAAGAAAAAAAGAGCACAAAAGCTGCCAGCATGAGAGAAAACCCAAAAAGCGTGGTGCCTATAAATTGATCTGCTTGCTTCAAAAAATTGCTCAAAATCTTTCCACTCAGCTTCCCTTGTTTTTTTTGAAGTTCTATTTGGAGCTTATTTGAAGCTAGAAAAGCCGTTTCTATTCCATAAAAAAATGAAGCCAATAAAAGAGCTAAAAGTGCAAGCCAGGGGTAATAGGTATCCATGATCAACGTTTTCGGCCTAGGTTTTTACCTTTCTTACGAGCTAGGATGTGTTGGTGATTCGAAGCTAGGACTTTATTTCTACGTAATTGAAACCAAAACAAAAGCCCGACAGCCAGCATGAATAGGGGATAGGAAAAACCTATGCCATTGGCCCAAGTCTGGTGAATGCCTACCACCATTAGGGCTAGGGAAATAGAGAGTATGCTAGCATCTAAAAGTTTCATAGGCCTTCTCCAGGAAGTAAAGTCCGGCTATCTCGGACTTTTTTGAGGGTATAATTGGAAAATCCATCGTCTGCCTCCATGCCTGTTCCGTTAAACAAAGTTTGTCTTTCTTGAATGGTTACAAACTTCTCGGTGTAAATTTTTCGTTCCGCTTGATTCCAAAAAATTTCTTCCGTTTGCAGACGTTGGTCTTTCCTTAAGTTTTTTACTTGTACCTTACCTTCCCCTTTGTAAAGGTTTTTGTCGCGAATAAAATACCCTCTATCCGCTCGAAGGGTAGTTTCTAGTTGACCATCTATGGAGAAAAGCTGAATATCAATCCCCTCAGGAAATTCTAAATCTCCATTAGCAAATTCCAGTTGCTTCGGAGCTGTAATTTCGGACCTAAGAACAGCTGAATCGCTATGGAGAATATGAATGTCCATGGCAGAAGTGATGGGACCATCGTAAGGAGTAAGAGAATTAGGATCTATGGATTCCCTGCAGGAAAAAGTACTCCATCCGCTCAAGAGCGTTAGAATCAAGGGAAGGTATCGTTTCATTTCATGACAAAGATAGTAGGAAAGAGTGCATGCAAAAACAAAAAAGGCAGCTTGAAGCTGCCTTTCCTGTCAAAATAGTGAGACAATACTTAGTCTCTTGTAGACAAGGATACGGTTTCTCCTACCCAGCATCCGGTGCTTACTGCAGAACCAATCTGGTATCCTTCAGTAAATAATTCTTCCTTGGAAGGAAATCTTGCCCTTGCGCTACCCATTCCTCTAGAGTCTCCTGCTTTTTGGTATGCATTGTAAGCTGCAATAAATACTGCATAATCTTTGGCACGGCTTTCACCTCCCCTACAATCGTTGTAAGCTGACATGTACAAGTCTCCGATCAAGCCGTAGGCGGAGGAAGATAAGTTGGCATCCAAGGCTGCTGCTTCTCTTGCTGCAGTTCTCGCCGCCGATTTTTTACCTGACTTAGCATATATTTTAGCTAATTCCATTTGTATTTCTCCCTTTTGAGTATTGTTTTCAGCCAAGCTCATGGCTTTTTCCAAGACAGGCTCTGCTTTATCAAAATCTCCTGCGGCCATGTAGCGCATAGCTCTTACTTGAGAGGTAGCAAAAGTTGGGTTTTTGCTATCAATGATCTCCAGAGCAGCTAAGAAAGCATTAGAAGAGAAACACTTGTATTGTACCGAATACTTGAAGATTTGCTGCGCAATTTCCTCATTGCTAGGATCTGCGGTCAACTTGGGTCCCATGGTATTCTCAATGAAATTACAATCGATCAATTGCATGTTGACCAATAGAGATTCTAAGGTAGATCGCGTTCCACTGACATCCTTTCCTTCAGCAGCTGACTTATCTAGCAATTTATTGGCTTTATCAAATATAGTTAGCACTTGCTCTGGAGTATAGGCTTTGTTCAAAGCATAGTTTCTATAAACCAAGTCAAAATAGGCAGCGATCAACTGATGGTTGATGTTGCCATTCAATTCCATAGCCTTATCAAAATCAGCAATTACCCCAGAAATTTTGGTTTTATCTCCTTTGTAGAATTGGTATCCAAAATAGGCCTTGTTCTCTATCCACTTCTTGGCGTTATTATACAACTCCCCTCTTTTGTCGTAGATGGCCATCACACTGTCTTGGTAGACTCGTTTTTGCGCAGCATCTGCAGTTTTATCGGCAGCGCCCTTGTATACGGTCACTCCATTGATGTATAAGGATTCATTGAGGCTAGGCACGTTGATCAATAGCCAACTCAAGGGCTTGGAGGCTTCTACAAACTGCTCGGCCTTCATATAGTCTGTATAAGCGGCATTGAATTCTCTTGCCCTAGCTTCTTGAGCTGGGTCAGCAGGCCAATTCCAGCCCTCTTGTGCATGCGCTCCCCCTGCCAAAAGCAGGACTCCAAAGACAAGAAGAAATAATTTGCGTTTCATAATAATTGAGGTTTAATCTGTTTTTTTTTACCTAGTTGTACTACTCAAAATTTGATCAAATGTTTATTTATCAGCTTATTCAAATACTCGTTTGTAAAACCAACTGTTGTCGTTGAGGGAAAGTCCAAGGGAAAAGTTGACATATCCTTCTCGAATCAATCCATTTTCTACGGTTCCTCTTCTTCCTACCTTGACTGCCAGATTTACCAATGAAAGTTGGTTTACAGGAATAGATGTCCCAAAGTTGATGCCAATATCGTTGATATCGGTTTGATTGATGAAAAAAGGTGTTTGCAAGTATTCCAACCCTACCCGATACGTAGCCCTATTCAACAACCTATCGAAGTCCATGTAATCGGGAACAATCTGGAATCCAAGCCCAACTTTTTGAGCTGCTTGCAGGCTTAGGGGTTGCCCAAAAAAGTTTCTGTATTGAGAAAAATCTTGGTATTGTCCCTCTAGGCCAATCACGAATTTATTAATTTTTTCTATGCTCAAACCAAACCCATATCGATTGGGCAGGTAAATACTTCCTTTTACATTGTTGGCTAGTAGGTCACCGTCCGTTTTGAGGCTACTAGCTTGGCCAATAGGCGCTAATTTTGCAAATGCTGTTCCATTTACATGGCCAAATTTTTGATAGATGGCTCCCAAATGCAAATTTGTTTTCTCCGAAGTCTTAAAATAGTAATGGGCGCCAAGCTTGAAGGCTACATCGGAAACATTCACTCGCTCGTAGTATTCTGAAGCCCTGCCCACTTCTACGCCTTGTTTGTCAAAAACAAGCAATTGATTGGAGCGAATGGAAGATCCAAAGAGATAGGAAGCGTGCGCACCAAAACTCAAATTCTTCGCTAATAAAAACCCAAAATTCACGTAGGCTTCTGAAATTCCCCCATCACCTTCCAAATAACTATTCGCTGTAAGCTCTGAATTAGTCACGGGGCTATCTACCTTCAATCGATAGTTGATGCTAGAAATCTGTCCCAAACCTAAGCCAGAAGTGAATTTCCCTGATTTAACAGGCAGGGAAACCGCCACGTAAGAAAGTCCTCCCCCATCCACTAGAGATTTTTCCGCACTATTCTGCATTTGAATCCTCTTGTAGTTGAGAGACGCTTGAAAATTAAAAATTGTATTTCTGGTAGTAAGTGCAGGGTTTACGGTATTTGCATTCCATCCGGTGCCAAAGCTAATGCCTAGACCTCCTATGCCTTGGTTTTGAATTTGGCCACCAAAGCCAAACTCACCTACCCCCAAACCGCTGTAAATAGAGGAGCTATTTTGGCCAAAGGCCTCAGAAAATAATAAAAGGGTGCAAAAAACACCCAGCATTTTAAACCCTATTTTACGCAACATCGTGGTTTAGAATTCACTTTAGTTCCTAGAGGAACCAACTTTGGGATTACAAATATGTGGTCTTTTGTGAACGAATCAAAAGATTATAGCAGCAAGGCACATAGATACGGAGATATTTCTAGTAACAGGTCATGCTCCATCTGGCGCTTTCGCCAGTTGAAAGCAGGTTTCCAAGCTGAGAATTCACCCAATTTTAGATCAAGATTGAGTATAGTTGAGTAACTTGGGACCAGCTCTGAAAAAGTTAGGAAGAATTATTTCCTTAGGTATTTACTTAACAATCTTTAACTCATGCACCCCGAACGGTATACTTTATTGGGATTGATGTCAGGCACTTCAGGGGATGGCTTGGACCTGGCCCACTGCCATTTTGATTACCATCAGGGAAGTTGGAGCTTTGAGATCCTCCAGGCGGAGACCCTTGTCTTCCCCACCGAATTAGGTCATAGATTGGCAACGAGTCATGAGATGACTGGTCTGGAGCTATTCCAATTGGATGTAGATTTTGGTGCCTGGATGGGGCTTCAAGTGAAGGAGTTTTGTATGGCTAATCAAGTTAAGCCTCAAGCCGTGGCCTCTCATGGACATACGGTATTCCATCAGCCAACTAAAAAATTAAGCCTTCAACTTGGCAATGGATGGGCCCTACATCAGGCCTGTGGGGAAAAGGTGATTACAGATTTTCGAATGCTGGATGTTCAATTAGGGGGTCAAGGAGCGCCCTTGGTGCCTATTGGAGACCATTTTCTTTTCCCTCAAGTAGATTTTTGCATTAATCTAGGCGGCATCTCCAATTTGTCTATGATGGTTCAGGGAAAGAGAATTGCCTTTGATAGTAGCCCATTCAATCTCTTACTCAATCGAGAGGCCCAAAAATTAGGAAAGCCCTACGATTCAGAAGGACAGTGGGCTAGAGAAGGAAATGTGCACCAAGCCCTCTTGGATAGTCTTAACTCCCTTGCGTTTTATACCCTTAAAAGAGCCAAGTCATTAGGCCGAGAAGATATTGAAGCGGATTTCATTCCGGTCTTACGTCAATTTAATTTATCTCCTAGGGATAATTTGGCCACCTTGGTGGAGCATTTTGCATGTCAAATTGCACGTTTGGTAAAGCAATATGCCGTCTCGAAGATTCCCAAGGTTTTGATCACTGGAGGTGGTGCATACAACCGGTACTTTGTAGAAAGATTGGGAGAACATCTGCAGCAAAATTGGGTACAAGTAGAAGCCAGTAAGGAAGTCATAGAATTTAAAGAAGCCCTTATTTTTGCCTTTCTTGGCGTCCTGCGACTTCGAGGAGAGGTCAACTCCTTGGCCTCCGTGACTGGAGCTTGCAGGGATTCCTGTGGGGGCGTCATCTACGAATAAGATCTTTAGAGGGTACTCCGCCTGTCTTTATTTTTTTTACTTTTGGGCAAAATATAAACCCAAAAAATCATGCAGGATTTACTCAAAAAATTTGAAGAAAAAGCCCCAGAAATCATTTTTGAATGGAAGGATAGTGAAACTGAAGCAGAGGGCTGGGTAGTCATCAATTCCTTGAGGGGGGGGAGCAGCCGGAGGCGGAACCCGCATGCGCAAAGGGCTGGACAAGCGAGAGGTGGAGTCGCTGGCCAAGACCATGGAAATAAAATTTACCGTCTCAGGCCCGGCCATAGGAGGAGCCAAATCTGGAATAAACTTCGACCCATCTGATCCTAGAAAAGAAGGAGTGCTGCAGCGCTGGTACAAAGCGGTATTGCCTTTACTCAAAAATTATTATGGCACAGGAGGAGATCTCAACGTCGATGAAATCCATGAAGTGATCCCTATCACCGAATCTTTTGGCCTGTGGCATCCACAGGAAGGGATTGTCAACGGACATTTCAAAGCCAACGAACCTCAAAAAATCCGAAAAATTGGGCAGCTCCGACAAGGGGTTTCTAAGGTTTTGGAAGATCCCAACTTCACTCCCAATGGCAACAAGAAATACACCGTCGCCGACATGATTACAGGGTATGGGGTGGCAGAGGCCGTAAAACATTACTATGCACTTTGGGGAGGTCAACTCGCGGGAAAGAGAGCCGTCATCCAAGGATGGGGAAATGTGGGAGCGGCAGCAGCGTGTTTTTTAGCAGTAGAAGGAGTGAAGGTGGTTGGAATTATTGACAGAAATGGAGGGCTAATTCGAAAGGAAGGATTTAGCTTAAACGAAATAAGGGAACTATTCTTAAATCGGAAGGGCAATCAGCTCGAGGCAGAAGGGATGATCCCCTTTGAGGAAATAAATACAAAAATCTGGGACCTTCCTGCAGAAATCTTTATTCCTGCCGCAGCATCGAGGTTGGTCAACAAAGATCAAATAGAGCGCATGGTGCGCTCTGGCATGGAAGTTATCTCTTGCGGGGCCAACGTGCCCTTTGCCGATCCAGAGATATTTGTGGGGCCCACGGGCGTGTGGGCAGACGAGCAACTTTCCCTCATCCCTGATTTCATTGCCAATTGTGGAATGGCTCGCGTGTTTGCTTATTTGATGAGTGATACTGCGGAACTTACAGATCAGGCCATTTTCGCCGATGTAAGCCATACCATTCTGAAAGCCTTAAAAGAAACACATGCCAAAAATCAAGGGAGAACAAAACTCTCCCAAACCTCCTATGAAATAGCTTTAGAACAGCTCATGTAAAATAATAACAGAAAAATAATAAGCTCAGATATTTTGGGCTATGGTTCAAGATTGATTTGCTTTTTCCCATTCTATCTAAATCAAGATTCATGATTAGAAGAGGATTTTGAGGCAAATTCTTCTTCCCAGGTTAGGATTTTTAGGATAAAGGGGTTAGAATCGCTAATTATAATGTATCAAACCAGAGTTTAAACCTCATTCATCACCAAAAACCCCAGAAAAATGGAGTTAGTCATTATCATCGTCTTTGTGGTAGGCTACTTGGCCATTGCCTTGGAGCATCCCATCAAGATCAACAAAACTGCATCTGCCTTGCTGACTGCAGTGATTTGTTGGACTATTTTTACTGTAAGTGGCGGAGAAAATCATTTAGAATTTGTAGAGGAGGAATTGGGCCATCATCTCAAAGAAATCGCAGCTATTCTATTCTTTTTAATGGGGGCAATGACCATTGTAGAGCTAGTAGATGCCCACCACGGCTTCAAATTCATTACGGATCGAATCAAAACCAAGAGTCCAATCCTTCTATTGTGGGTCGTCTGTATTGTTGCTTTCTTCTTATCCGCTGTTTTGGACAACTTAACTACGACCATTGTGATGGTATCACTGGTCAGAAAGCTGGTCCCTGATAAGGAAATGAAGCTTTTCTTTGTCGGGATGATCGTCATATCAGCCAATGCAGGAGGTGCCTGGTCCCCTATTGGAGACGTGACCACCACCATGCTGTGGATAGGAGGACAAATCTCTGCGGCATCCATCATGAAGAGTCTTTTTATCCCAAGCATCGTATGTACACTCGTTCCTTTGCTTTTCCTCACCTTCACCATGAAGGGTACTCTAGGGGATTTCAAAGAAGAGGGGGAGTCTTCTGGTTCTTCCGTGAAAACAGGTAACCTGATGCTTGTGCTAGGAGTTGGCGCCTTGATTTCCGTACCCATCTTCAAAACCCTCACCCACCTCCCTCCTTACCTTGGGATGCTCCTAGGTCTTGGGGTATTGTGGGTGGTATCGGAATTGATCAATCCGCATATGGACGAATTTGAGCGGAAGCACTACACAGCAGGACATGCCTTGAGCAGAATAGACATGCCCAGCGTCTTGTTTTTCTTAGGTATCCTGCTTGCTGTAGGAGCCCTACAATCTATGGGAACTTTAGCCAAATTCGCTGCCTATTTGGATGAAACTATTGGGAACAAGAGTATCATCATCACCTTGATTGGTGTGTTATCTGCCATCGTAGACAACGTTCCATTGGTGGCCGCTAGCATGGGCATGTATAGCTTAGAGACGTATCCCGTGGATGATTTTATTTGGACTTACCTTGCCTACTGTGCCGGTACGGGAGGAAGTATCTTGATCATTGGCTCTGCTGCCGGGGTAGCTGCCATGGGAATGGAAAAAATCGAATTTGGCTGGTACTTGAAACGCATCTCTTTCCTTGCAGCACTTGGCTATTTTGCTGGAGCAGGCGTGTATTTGTTGATGATGCAGCTGTAAAAATTTTAAACCTGGAAAAAAGGAGGCCCTTGCCTCCTTTTTTTATACCTCATTTTTTCTAAAACAAGTATTTAGATGGTCATTGACTAGGCCTGTGGCCTGCAAGTGCGCATAGAGCACTGTACTCCCCAAAAACTTAAATCCTCGCTTTTTCATGTCCTTTGCTAGGCTATCAGACTCTGGAGAGGTGGCGGGATAAGGGTCTTCTGGAGCGATAGAGTTTCGAATGGGCTTACCCCCTACAAAACCCCAGATGTAGTTGGTGAAGGTGCCAAATTCTCGTTGCACTTCCTGAAAGCGTTGGGCATTGTTGATAGCAGCACGAATTTTCATCCCATTTCGAACAATCCCCTTGTCTTGAAGCAATTCCAGTACATAGGATTCTGGAAAAAGGGCCACTTGCTTGTAATCAAAGTCTGCAAAAGCACGGCGGTAGCCTTCTCTTTTCTTTAGGACAGTAGCCCAACTCAAGCCTGCCTGGGCACTTTCTAAGATTAAAAATTCGAAATGGGTGCGGTCATCGTAGACGGGTACGCCCCACTCCTCATCGTGATAGGCGATGTATTCGGGAAAGCCTAGGCACCAGGGGCAACGTGATTTTTGCAAAGTATTCATGAACCAAACCTCCACATTTTAGAGGCAACAAGCAAGTAGGCGATGCGAGAAGATATTTTGCGCTCTAGATCAAAAAAATAGACTACACCACTTATCGTGGGCTATTCCAAATGCTCCAAGCCACCTCTGCTTGCAATTCGAGCATGTCTTGCCCATTTTTTGCTTTTCCTCCTCGATCCATGCACTCCTGCATCAGCCGAGTTATGGGAGGATTGTATACCAGATCATAGACCAAATGTCGCCCATCCAACTGCTCTAAGGGCAACTCGGGTATCCCTTCGACTTTTGGAAACGTACCCAATGGGGTGGTGTTGATTACTAGGGGATAGTTCTGCATCCAGGCCATATTCTCGGCAAGGTCTTGATAGGTAAGTTGCCCTTCTTGCTTGAATCTGGAAACAATTTGGTAAGAACCCGCCAAGTCGCGTAGTGCTTGCTGCACGGCTTTTGAGGCACCACCTGTGCCCAAGACCAAAGCAGCCGGGATGATATCGCCAAGCCAAGATTGCAGGGATTGCTTGAAACCAAGATAATCCGTATTGAAGCCCACCTTTTTCCCCTCTCGGATACGAATGCAATTTACTGCGCCAACCCGTTGGCAGGCTGGATCTAGCTCATCCAGATAAGGGATAATTTGCTCCTTGTAAGGAATGGTCACCGAAAGCCCTTCCAAGTCTTTTTCCTGCTCAAGAAGGGCGGTAAAACCGGTAATTTGGGGGAATTCGTAAAGTTCAAAATGGCAATCGCTTCGTCCCTCACGGGCAAACTTTTCAGTAAAATATTTCTTGGAAAAGGAGTGCCCAAGGGGGTAACCGATCAAGCCAAATTTTCTCACTCCTGCTGAAGTTTGCTGGCCAGCCACTCGATAAGAAGGACCAAACCTATGCCAAAGAAAAATGCGCCTATAGCCCATCCTAATTCAGGGGCTTTGTTTACCTGAGCCATATAATCTGTAGGTAGGATATTTTCGGTCAGAAAAGGGGTTTGCTCACCACTGGAAGAGGTCCTGACTATTTTCCAAGGCCAAAGCTCGTTGACCGAGCCCAACATAAATCCAGAAAGTAAGCCTATGGTAGCCGAATGAAACTTTCGTAACAAGTAGGAGACTACCCTGCTGAAAGATAAAATTCCAACCAAACACCCGCTAGCAAAAAGAGCCAGGGTAAGAAAGTCTTTGTCCAAGACCGCTTGAAGGATGCGTTGGTATTGCCCTAAAATCAACAATATAAAGCTCCCGCTTATACCAGGCAAGATCATGGCACAAATGGCAATGGCGCCGGCTACAAATGTAAACCAGTAGTCATTTGGAGTAGTGGTCGGAGGGAGGTTAGTCACCCACCAGGCGAAGGCAGTGCCAATAGCCACGGCAATTACCACTCCGATGGTCCATCGGGAAATGTCTTTTAATATCAAAAAGGCACTCACCAAAATCAATCCAGAGAAGAAGGACCAGAGGGGGATGGGGTGTTCGTCTATCAGGTAGGTAATCACACCTGAAAGGGAAAAAATACTGGTTAAAATTCCACTGACCAGGCAAAGCAAAAAGGTGCCGTTGACTCGGGCATAAAATTCTTTGATCTGAAAGGATTTCAATAGGCTCAGATTTTGAATATTAAACCCGTTGATACTATCAATAGCTGTTGATATATTCCTGCGATAAGGGCAATGGATCCCCCAGATACGCCTGGTACGATATCGGCGGCCCCCATGGCCATACCCTTGAGGTAAGTGAGCCCGTATGTTTTGAATGAAGGCATAAAGCAAAGGAAAGCAGCAAAAATGAGCCGCAGCGAGAATTAGATAAAGTTAGAGCTTAATTTCTCCAAGAAAATGATCGAAGGTATCGCCACGAAGGCCTAATCGTATAGTTTCTAATGGAATAACTTCCGAAGGACTGATATTCCCTAAGTTCACATTGGCACCCAGCAGTTTGATAAACCACACTTGCTGAGATTTTTGGGGGGCTTCCCATATGATTTTTTCTTCTGGTACCTGAGTAAGGATTTCTTCCACGAGGCCCTGTCTGACTTCTCCAGAATCTCTAAAAAGCCCCACATTTCCCCCTTCACGAGCTTCTCCAATCACCTTCCAGGCTCCCGCACTGAGCTCCGTTTGCATCTGCTCGATCCACTTGTAGGGGGGGATGATTTTGGCCGCATCCTTGGAGCCCACTTCCGACAAGACAGTGACTTGCTGGGACAAGAGGTGAATGTACTCACACTTTTTTTGATGATTCAAAGAGATGGAGCCATCGGATACCTCTGCATAAGCAAGCCCAAAGGTGTCCAATACTTTTCGGTAGTCTTCAAATTGGCCTCGTACGATAAAGGCCTCAAACAGCGTCCCTCCAAAATAAACAGGTATACCTGCGGCTTTATAAACGGCAATTTTTTCTTTAAGGTGCTTGGTCACATAGGACGTAGCCCAGCCAAACTTCACGATATCTACAAAATCTGCACAGCTATCTACAAAGTCCTCTGTTTCTCTAAGGCTAAGGCCCTTGTCCATGGCCATGGTAAATCCCGTATTACGAGGCTTTTCAGTCCGTAGGGGGAGATTCTTCAGCACGTAATTCATTTGCTAGGTATTAAGGTTAGAGCTGGGATGGTCATCCTTATACTGTGCTATTATCTTGTAGATGGCCTTTTGTTTTTTCAATTCTGGCATCAACTCGTACAGCAAGGTATGCCGTTCAAAATCTAAAGTTAATGCATTTTCCAAATAAGTGAAGGCCTCTTTGTATTTGCCAAGTTTGATCAGATACACCACCAAGCGGTAATGTAGCTCTGCTTCTTCGGGTAGCTCTTCCATTCCTTCTAGCATGACATCCACAGCCTCTTCAAAGCGATTCTGCTCAAAATATATGATAGAAAGGTTGATGTAGGCTTCCATGATGCCCGGCTCCAAGTTGATCGCCTCCTCGTAGGCGTCTGAGCTCGCCTGCATGTTGCCTAGGTTAAATTCTGCATCGGCCAGGCCCACCCAATAATTTGCATTGTCTTTGTTGAGGTGGATGGCTTTTTTGAAGTAGTGAATCGCTTCAAAAAATTTTTCTTTTTTAAGCATGCACATCCCCAAGCCAAACCAGGCATCGTCATACTCTTCGTCCAGCTTTGCCGATTTCTTGAAATACGTGAAGGCTTCATCTATCTTTCCCAACTTTTCATAGGCAGCTCCCATATAGCAGCAGTTTTCGGCATTGGCCCCCTCACAGTTGATGGTATTTTGGTAAGCTTCTAATGCTTTTTCAAATTGCTGCGTATTCATCAGGGAATTGCCCATATTGAAATAGGCAGAAGCAAATGCATCGTCAATCAATAGTGCATATTCGTAGGCCCGAATAGCTTCCTCAAATCTCCCTAGGCGATTGTATACCACCCCTAGATTGTACCAAGCTCCTGCAGAGTAGGGATCTTGATCGATAAATTCTTGATAAAAATCCAAGATCTCATCAAAGGAGCCTTCTTCTTCCGTGATCATGGCCAACTGAAAGAGGGCATCCTCGTGATTGATTCTGTTTTTTACGGCTTCCTTAAAGTAGAAACTTGCTTTGCTGTTGTCTCCTTTGGCTCGATACAAATTTCCCAAGGAATAGAACACCTCCGCCTTATCTTCCGCCATGGGAAGGTAATTTTCCAGCAAGTCTATGCCTTCTTGCAGATTTCCTGCCAAAATTTGGGCATTGGCCAAGGCCAAAACAATGTCTTCGTTGTTGGGGGATAGATTATTGAGGTGCTCGAGGATGCCTAAACCTTCTTCCAATTCGTCGTTGAAAATCAAACACTGGGCTTTCTGCAAGCGGATCTCTACAGAGAAGGGGAATTTTTCTAAAGCATATTCCGAAGCCCGCAAAGCTTTCAAAAACTTTTGTTGGTCAAAATAAAACCGGATGATATCCTCCAGTTCTTCCTCTTCAAAATACAAGTCAAGATTAGACTTGAGGGAATCTTCAAATCGCTCTACCAGCTTTTTGTCTTCTTCCCAATCGTGATCGTGATCTCCGGTCATT
>Ga0169931_10008129_pt1 | contig 15377 bp, 15 predicted proteins | sample Kivu_15m_20L_FD_129675 | JGI IMG/M metagenome (GOLD analysis project Ga0169931, IMG submission 129675) | Freshwater microbial communities from Lake Kivu, Western Province, Rwanda to study Microbial Dark Matter (Phase II) - Kivu_15m_20L... | ecosystem: Environmental > Aquatic > Freshwater > Lake... | reverse complement strand
TTTATTCTTTTATTATTTACATTAGTTTGTAAGGATGATTATTTAAATCCGGTCTAGAAAGTAAAGGATTTTATCTTATTCGATTAGAAAGTAAAATGATTTTAATTTTAAATAGGGAGTACATTCATACAATTAATTTTTTAATCAGACAGTAAAAATTTCTATCTTAATAAAAATAGAGTGTATAATTAATCTTTTTATTCAAATAGGATGTAAAATTCTTTTGTTTAATCCTAAAAAGATCGTAAAATTCTCATTAATTTTGATTAGATGGTATAAAGATTCCATTTTATTCTATTAGAAAGTAAATTTATCCTTCTTATTCAAATAGAGAGTAAGACAATTCGATTCAACTTAATAGGCAGTAAATTACCCTATCTAATTTAAATAGCTTGTAAGACGATACGATTTTATCAAAATAGGCAGTAATATATCTTTTCTTTAGCGAATAGAGAGTAAGAAAATTCTATTAAACCGAATAGGCAGTAAAATATCCTTCTAATTTTAATAGAAAGTAAAACAATTCGATTTTACCAAAATAGGATGTAAAATTTTTTTCTAATTAATAAGTTTGTAAATGAGTTATCTAATTCAATTAGTCCAACGTAAAACTATATTAAATAATTCTTAGTGCATTTTAAATTGAAAATCAACACCTATTCCACATCAGTCCTATGAATCTTCTTTTGAATAATTTCTTATTAAAAATTTACTTATTACAAAACTTTATCATATAATAAATTATTATTATTTTATTAATAAATTTAAAATACTACATATTATACGATATAAAATTATATGCAATTTATTTGTTATTTTGTTTGAGTTTTTTTCTCGGTAATTACATTCTTTGAACGGAAAGCTGATGCTGGTTAGCGACACCCTCGAAAAGTGGGTGAAGTGCCAGGACTAGTGGATGTATCTGCAGCCCATCTTCGACAGCCCAGACATCATGAAGCAGCTCCCTGCCGAGTCCAAGCGCTTCAAGTCAGTCGACTTCAACTGGAGACACAAGGTAACTGATAGTATACCCGAATTCAAGTTAGCTAGAATGACTTTTGCCACGAATGCCGCGGTCTCTTTGCTCTAGAAGGACTAACTTGCATCCTGGATATCCCTGTGACCGCTACGTCCTGGCGTGCGCGGAGTTCGTTCTATGAGGTCTGTTAGCTGTTTCTCGGCCGGCCTAAGTAGCAGATTTCTTATCTGGATGAGTCCCTTGAGGGCCTCAAACAAGTCTTCTTCATTGACTCCTTTTTCTTCTTCGGCAAGTCATAAGTCCACTTCTCTGCATGCATTTTTCAAACGTTTCGATATTTCATAGAGTTAAATTGTATGCATCTTTCTTGTGTAATAAGATAACACATTTTAGCAACTTCGATTGAATTTTCTATTTTATTCCCTGTGAGCATGCAGATTTTTATTCCAGCTTCTTTTAGTAAACTTATCGTTTCTTTCACATCGTCCTGTAGTTTATGCTCTATTGCAGAACATACTATTATCCAATAAATTTTCTTTAAATTTTTATGATATGAATGGGATTTGAACTCGGTCGGATATCCTTAAAATTCATTTGAAGGAAAATTTCATGAATATGAAAAATTTTTGGTTAAGGGCACCATGCCCCTAATCAGCAACCAAGTAAAATTTTTAATTATAAATTAATAAAAGTTTAATATGTGTTGGCTGATGAATATTATTTAGTAAAGGATTTTAAGGAAAACTTTTTATAAGTAACTAAACCATATATTGAGAATATTAAAATATTTTACTCCTAATGGAAATACTAATGAAATTTATTAATAACCTAAAATTTAAATTTATGAATATATTTATTTACATCAAATAAGAAATAGATTTCATAATATTTTTATATTAAAATGTTTTCTTATTTAATATTTGAACTTCTAGTGACTCTCTTATTTACTAGTCTGTAAGTACAATTCTCACATCTCCATGTCTCTGGCTCTTTCTATTATTTAGTTGTCTAATAATATATTACCTTTAATCCAGCACAGAACAGATGTGCCACATTCGAACAGTCCTCGCAGCAAAGGAGATTTCCTTCATCTCCGCATACATAGCAATCATCACTCCAATCCTAATTTATTGTTAATAAATTTAAATTACAATCTTCTTTTTATTTTTGTTAACATTTGAGTTTCTGTTTTCTTGGAAGTTATTATTGTTGTTATTATTCTTATTTGATTGAAGCCTTTTGGAGCGCCTACTTACATCTTCGTTGAATATATCAATTGCTAAATCCTTGTAGTCTATATCATCATTGTAGTAGTCATTAAAGTCAATTTTGTTTTTCCTGGAGTTGTTTGATAATGAATATATATTGTCACTTCGATTATTTTTTCCTATCATACTTTCACTATAAGATTCGGTTTCCTCAGCCATTCCCAATCCATTCTCCTTTCTCTTGTAGTAGTCTCTTCTTCTTATTAGATCATTTAATACCCCATGGAACATGTAGATACCCAGCATCAGAGAGGAATGAGAAAGGATATTGTTGACATAGTCTACAAAATATTGTTCATATTCTTCCAAGTCTCTTGACCATAGCTTTGCTCGAGGAGCGATTACTCTATTAGGATTAGTCTTGTTGATATCTAGAGTACCGTCTGAATTTATGATCGATGCATGACCGTATTCGAAGTCGTCGTCTATAATTTTGGATTTAACTTCATTAATTTTGTAAGGATTTTTAAACTTTTCGTTGAATAGAAGAAGAGACTTCGCATATTCTGGTATTTTCTTGATGTATGCTAACCATGCTTTCCATCCTTGGCGTATGTCAAATGATTCCCACTCCTTTTCGTCCTTGAATAGGTAGTCAGAAATTTTTTCTTCTAGGTTTAGTAGAGATTTGATTACATCGTCAAAGGAATCACTAGAATAAATATCCCGAATTGAATTTTTATTCATGTTGCTTGATTTGTTTGCTTTGTAAGGTTTATCCAAAATTTTATTTCTCCATTCCAGTGCAGTTTTCAGGTAGTTATCTCCTTCTTCTTTCTCTTCTATGTTGACCAGCATCTCACTCTTATCTGGAGTATCTTTCGGAGTATTATCAGTGTCTTTATCTGCTTCTTTTTGAGGATTCGTAGTTGAGGGTTTCAATTTTAGTCTTCTTGGGTAAATTTTTCTGATTTTATTTAAGAGATCCCCTTCTTTGATTCCTTTCTCGCTCAGTTTAGATTGCAATTCGTTTACTTCATCTTCTGTTGTGATTTCTGTCCATTCGAAAAGTTTGCCCCTTGAGTCATTTGTGCAAGATTTGACATAAATCTTATTATTAATCCATGGATAGAAATAGTATTCATTCTTGAGGCCGTCTCGTCCAAGGAGCTTTTTGTTGATTGAAGGTATTTGATAAATTTCGTTTGATAATTTTTCCAGTCTGGTGTTAATTTTATTCTTGACATTTTCGATTTCCTCTGCTTCTTTAATGATACTCTTAAATTTGTCTCTCTCTTGTTCTGATTCTCTTCTAAGTTTGGTCATCTCTAATCTAGATAATTGAGGATTGTCTTCTACCAAATTTTGTAATTTCTTATTCAAACTTTCAACCTTCTGTCTGGCTGATGTGTACTTCTCTTGTCTTTCTATTTCCCTTTTTCTATTTTCAATTTGTTTCAGTTCAGATTCGATGTCATTCTTTTCTCTGCTGAGTTCTATCCTTAGTTTGATGTCTTCTTCTATAGATTCTTTGATCAGTTTAGAGTCCATCGCTGTGTTCAAAATATATTCTAAAAGGGTCAGTTTTTCATCAATGGGGAGTAGATTGTAATTCCTTGTGTTCAATAATTTCAATCTCCTAGCTGAATCTCTTATCTCTGCAGTAACCATCAATCTGTGATACTCTGAGTTGATGATTAGTCTTATTACCTCTGGCCATGTCTTCTTCAAAATTTCTCTCGTCGAATTAGTATCAGTTGCTAGCTTTAAAAGGATAAGGTCGTTTTCTTCATCTTCAAATAACTTTTCGTATTCCATTTCTTTCAAATTCCCTATGATAACCAGGATTATAGCAATGTGGACTTCGCTTACTAATTGAATTTCTTCTTCTTTGTAATAGCTTAGAGCGCTGTAAAGATCATCAGGTCTGAATTCCGAAATCTCTAGTTTGTGCCTAAAAGTGTTGATAAAGTCTGATATTTTTAAAATTTTTGAAATGTATTCGTTTGGAATAGTCGAATGTTTCCCCTTTGGTTTATTAAGATAATCCTTGTTAAGATTGTGCATTTCAGGGTTCGAATATAGTTCATCATCGTCTATTGGATATTTTATGTTTAGTTTCTTAATCTGACTTGCTGATTTCGGTAATGTCGAGTTTAGGGAAGATATGTAAAGATTGTTCACCTTTGCGTATAGAATTGGATTGGATGCTGCCAGTGAATTCAAAGCAAGGATATCTATTATTCCATTCTTTGTTAGACTGGCTAAAATCTTCTTAGCCTCTTCTTCTGTCGGGAGTTTATTTCGAGGAATTTCATCGAATGAATAAGGATCATTACTTGTAAGATCAATCGATTCTATTATTTTGTTACCCCTCTTCTGTAAGGATTGATCATCATTAGATCCTGAATTTCTTGGATTCTTGCTGTTATCCTTAAGAAAGCTGGTAATTAAGAAATTGTTGTCGAATGAGGTAGTATTCATTTTATTCACTCCACTTGAAAATACATTCGTTCCTTTTAATTTGACTATTAGAGATGAATGTAGTTTCTGAGATTCTTCGATGATCCTATTCTGTATCTCCTCGCTTATCACAGGGAATAAGGGGAAGTTTCCTTTTAGATTTAAATTTTTCTGTAATGAATTCTTCAATTTGTTAGCAATTTGTAGACTGTGATTAATATGAATAGCGCCTGTCTTCAATTTCTTCTGTTCTTCCTTCTTCTTTAGTCTGTAGAGTCTTCTCTTTTCGTTTTTCTTCTTTCTGAGTTCCTCAGGGTTGCTTTCCTTCTTTGATCTGCGTTCAACTATAGGGCTAGGAAAAATTATAATTGTATTTACACACAGTTTATGCAGTACCAGTTTCCTTTAGGAATATCATTTTCCTTTAACTTCAAGCAATCCAAATGGAAAGATTTAGGACAATTATCACATAAAATGAGATCACCGACTTCTCTGCAGATACTGCAAGAATTTCTATTCTTTCTTTCCTTTATAAGCAATTCTATATCTGCGCTTTTTCTGTCGACTGAAGCTTGAGGATTTGATTTCGTTTTTGAATTTTTAGATTTGATCTTCTTCTTTTTGACGATTGCAGATGCATTCGTGTTATCTTGAATTAAAGAATTGCTGTGTTTATTTGAGGGGTCAGAGGAATCTAAATCGTCAATTAGATTTATGACTTCCACTTCCGCTTCTAATTGATCAGAATATATTTATTTACCTTTACGAATTGATGTTTTGGAATCGTTTCCATCTGCTCCACGTTCTCTTTTCCTTCCTGAAAGTGAGAAAAAGTCTTCAATCCTTGTATTCTTGGAGTTAGAATTTGTGCCTCTTTCAATTTTTTCTTCGCAATTTGAAACATATATTGCTCTTGTAGTGGTAGTCGCGCCTTTTTCAGACATTGTAAATTTGTAAATGAAAATAAATTCTAAAAATTAATTTAAATTAATTTTAATAAATAATTAAATGTTCAGTTCTAATAAAGGTAATAAAACAAATAACAAATAACGAAATTTTTGTAGATAACTATTCAAATTTAAATTTTAACAAAAATTCATTATTAAAATACTGTAAAAAGAAAATTATAACAGAAGAATTTATACAATTGCAGCGTATTTTTATATATATTAATTCATAGACAATAATTTTATCGATCTTCGAGAAAAATCACATGAGATGGGTGATGATATGAAAGGACTAACTATGTATAAAATAGATAATACCCATAATAATAGATTTGATTCTAACAAATATAATAAGAGTTATTTAAACAGAGTAAAAAGCGAAAAAAATATTAGAATGAAAAAAAATGAAAATAGAGTAAAATATTTTCTTGATCAAAACAAGTATAAAGAATTAATCATAAATAAAACAAAATCCATCAATCATAAAAATAATTTACGCTTCCCTAACGAAATAAACAAATCAAATAATAAACTCAGGATAATATCAGCAGATAATAAAAATAAAATTAATAACACCGGAGAAATCTCCTTTAGTACTAGAAATAAAACAAATGATGTGATAAAATTGATTAATTTAAAGAAAATTAAGGCAGACTTGAACAGGAATAATTGTAAGTTATTTATATTATGTGAATTAGACATACATCCATGGAATCATTATAGTCCTAATAAAAGGGACATTCTTAATAGCATCATTAATTCTAAAAATAGCAGGGACAACGAATTCTCTTCTAGATTCGAAACTAGTATGGGTAAAAATCTGTCACTTAGCAGTAATTTCAATCCAAGTGATCACCCTGGCGAAAATAATAACAATAACCTTTTCTCTTCAACTGAAGATCTCTACAATAATATCCCAGATTATAAGAATAAAAATTATGACAAATTTCTTGTTGATATTAGATTAAATTCAAATAAATCTGATGATAAAGGAGTTAAGGAAGAAAAAATAAATTCAATAATTCATAATGTAGAAAATATTATAAACAGAACGGAAGAAGCTTTTCTTAATAAAAATGAAATTTATTATTTAAAAAACAAATACAAACAAGTAATATTAGAATATTCATGAAAAACAAATCAGATATAATTATTTTTAATCTAATTATCTCTTATATATAAAAATTTAGCTTTAAAATAAGAATATGCCAGAAATAATAATTGACAAATATAAAATAAATTAGCTTGTACTTATAAAACACAAGATGTCATCATCATTTAAATATTCTCAAAATTAGACTTCGGAGGGATTGTAATACATAAACAAGGGAAAGTGAATTAATTTTATCAAATTCTTGTCAAAGTCCTCACATTCTGTATCCTCCTCATATGAATCTTCACAAAATAGTTTTATAAATTGTCTAATGTGAACTACAATGTCATCATGTAAATTAAAAAGATTGTGTTTCATTACATCTGGACTGACTAGTTTAGCAGGACATTTACAACTTTTTATTAAGTCCAATGAATGTTGCCAGGGTATAACTTCATCCTGTTTGCCATGAATAAAGAGAGTTGGGCATTTAACAAATTTTATCAATTCAGAATTTTTAAATCTAAATTCTTAATTAATAAATATTCACCTCTCCTTTACTAATTTTTCAACAAGCCATCCAATTTTAATCTTGTTGAAAATACTCTTGGCCGCAGTTTTGATGGACATGAATGCAGACAAAAGAATCAAATTTTGTGGTTTGTATTTTGACGCGAGGTGAATGGCAGGTCCTGATCCAAGGCATCTCCCCATAAGAATAATATTCCTCTCTGGTATATTCATCATTTCTGTAAGAAAGGAGTAAATCGCTTCGCTGTCTTTTATTATTTTTTCAGAACAGCAGTTATCTTTACTTTTATATATACCGTACCCAGGATATTCCACAGCCAACACGTTTATATTCAGGCTTATTGAAAGATCTTGACAGAATTTATATGTTACTCCTAAATCTTCGTAATTTGCATGGAAGTAGATGATTATTTTGTGCGAATCAGGTCCAACAGATTTTATAAATATGCAAGGTATATATGTCTCTTTTTCTTTTTCGGATTCCTCTGTAAATTTGTTTTCAAATTCGAATGAGATAGAAGGAACTTTCTGGGTAATCGAATATTTGTATCGGTTGCTGCTGAGTAATTTTACTTTCTTAGATTTCGTTAAAGGAGGACACGATTTAGTATCTTCTCTTGTAATTAATGTCATGTAGTTATTGTATTTCAATTTATCTCGGTATGTGAATCGATCTTTGTATGGAATCCAAATTAGCTCCCCCTTGTAATCATCTGCTGTGTATGAAGATTTGAGTGAAGGAAAGATGAATGAATTTAATTCCATATTTTAATAATTTGTTTTTATAATTAATCAATAATTTCTAAATCAATGAGGATGTTATGCTATTAAGATAATGATAAGATCGTGTAAATAGCATCATTAAATTTTTATAACTAATCATAATTACATATACATGTTTTTATATTCATTAATCTGCTTAATTTTTATTAATATTTTATGAATAATTTAAAAGAAAATGCATTTGATGAATATCAATCTTTAAGGAATAAAATAAATATTTCAATTCGGGTTTGTGAAAAAGTTTTAGATGATTTTAGTAATCTTGTATTCGCTGAAGTAATTAAATTTAATCTTAAATTAAAATAGAATTCACTTAAAAATTGCGAAGAAAACTGCTTAACATCTTACGATAAAATATTCAGAGATTCAGAAGAAAATAAAATCTTAGACTGTGATTATAAAAGAATGAAGAATGATTTTTATTCATGTACTAATAAATGCGATGAAATATACAAAAGAATAATCGATCATCAAATAAAGGGAGCTGAAATTAGTTATGTATTAATAAAATTTGAATAATTGTAATTTTTAGTTCACATATCAAAAACATTTATCGAAATGTAAAGACCTAAACAAATATGAGCCCGAAAAATTATTAAACTGCTATAATTACAAAGTGGAAAAGATTATAAAAAGATTTGGATCCTATTACTTCAATCAAAGAATGAATTTAATCAACAGATTGAATAAGGATAAATGATTCAATTATTTATAGGATGTAGAAATTTAATTTTATTTAAATAATTGAATTTCAATAACTTCTATAAGAAAATTATTTAATGTAATTACAATTAAATAAATGAATTATTCAAGTGAAAGCCTAATGACAAATCACAAATCGAAGTCGTTAAACCCCCAATACATCAACAAGTCTAACGTAACTCTTTGGAAAAGTAAATTTGGTACAGGTACATCTACGGCAGCAGATGAGAAAACTATTGAAAATGAATACATAGAAAACTTAAAGAAGCAGATCTACTTTATGGAGATGGAACTTAGATTGATGAAAGAAAGAGAAAAAGAGATAGAGAAGTCTGGAGGAGTTAGTAATCATATCTTTATTTAATTGTTTCATATTTCGATAGCCCAACTATTCAATGATGAGAGAGATCCCAGTCAACACATAATGCAACTGAAGCAAAAATATTCCTTAATGAGAAAGAGAATGGAAGAGATAACAGACGAATTAAGCACCAAAAGAAGAGATATTACAGCAACAAATGTCGCATTAAAATCTAAACTCGAAAATATCTCAAATTTAACAAAAGAAGTTTATATGAAAGCAACTTCTAAAGAGGAAAAATACAACGAAAAGCTGACGAAAATAGAAAATCAATTTATAGAAAAACAAAGGGAGCGATTAGAAATAGAGGCTACCAATCGATTGCAAGAGCTTGAATTGAAAAATGAAATTACAAATTCGATTGGATTTGAGTATGCTATACAATCTGAAGATAAGAATAAATCATTTGTAAAGGAAGAATTCGATGATCAAGTCGACCTTCTCAAAATTTTAATTAAAGAGAGAATAAAACAATATGAAAATGTAAATACTAAAATCAAGGAACTCGAGTCGAAGACAAATGAAGAACCATTTTTCAAAACGGAATTTGAGAGGAATAACCTACATAGAAATAAAATCGATTCATTAGAGAAGGAGATTCTCGAACTGAACACAAAAATCGAAATGATGGAATTATCCAACGATTATCTCATCAAGAAGAAAGAGAGTGCTATCTCAGACAGAAAGAGGTTAAACAATATAAATGAAGAAATTAAAAGAGAAATCGAGACAAAGAATCAGTTGAATGAGATAAGAATACAGAAAAAAGTAAAAGAAAAAAATTCAGAGGAGATAAAGAAGCTAGAGCAGCATCTACAGGAGGTACTTACAGGCACAAATGAATTAGAAATAAAAATTGGGAAAGAAAAAGAAAAAGCCAGAATTATAGGGAATGAAATAATCAAAGCTAAGTTGGAACTAAAGGAAGCTAAGGAAAAGAGAGACTTTTTAAATGAAAACATTGACATCAGATCGAAGGACGTAAACGATTTAAGAAGCAAATTTCTTCTGTTGAGGGAAGCTCATTTGGCTTTAAAAGAGAAAATTTCTAAAGAAGAAACTGATAACCAACTTCTAAGAAATAGAAATAAAGTTCTTTCAGAAGAATATTCTGCTGTCTTTTCTAAGTATAACTTTATTTTGAATAAATCAGACTTCTCATCTAATATTAAGAAATTCGAAATTGATGATTTAAGGACACTGTCAAGGACTAATGATCTTGTTTCGGAATCAATATCAAATTTTGTAAGTAAGGTATCTTCATTCAAAAGAGAAAATATCTCAAGTTTGATGGAATTAAATAACTCGAATTAAATAAATCATATCAATTTATAATTAATAGATTTATAAATGCTAATTATCTCTAATTTTATTAAATACTTCAAAGAATATAAATATCTATTTAGGTTAAAGTAATTAAATCTTATCTAAACCCATGAATAGTTTTTACATTAACTACAAATGAAATTAGTATTTGAACATTCAATAAATATAATCAATCAATATAAGATATAAATATATATGAGAATGTTAATAATAACCTGAATTTATTCAAGGATATAATCTAATTTGTTCTTATATCTAATAAATTTTTAAAATCGGTCTTTTTCTTAAAGAATAAAAATTTTTATATTTTAAAGAGTATGATAATTATAAACATATTAAGATTTTCAATATATGGGAAAAACAAATTTTAAATATATTTCAATTTCTATCTGATAAAATTTTTTAAAAAAACCATTATAATCATTTCAAAAACAGAGAATTCGAAAATTATCTTTTAATTTTTGAATTGTTAGAGCCAAGGAATCGTTTTAAATATTTGTGCTATTATTATATGACTATAAGAATAAACTTTTTGGATCTAATTTATGTATCATGATTTAAACATATAATTGTAATAATTAGTTAAATAGGAAATCTTATAAATAGATATAATATTTCCTTATTAAAATAAATTTGATTGATGATTTATATAAAATACTCTATAAATTAAATTAAATTATTTTCTCATAAATGGAATCAAACGATGATCAAATGTTATATGCTACTTTCAACCAAGATTCTTCATGCTTTGCAATAGGAACTGAAAAGGGTTTTAAAATATACAATTCATATCCGTTCAAGGATAACTTCGAAAGAAGTAAAATAATAAACTAACTTATTTAGATCTGGAAGGAGGAATCGGAATTGTAGAAATGCTCAACAGATGTAATATATTAGCGCTTGTAGGCGGAGGTAAAAATCCAAAATATGCACCTAACAAAGTAATTCTATGGGACGATCATCAAGTAAGAGTGATTTCAGAATTGAGATTTACATCATACGTCAAGAGTGTTAAACTGAAGAAGGATAAGTAATTTTCAATTAATAACCTTAGAATATTTGTTGTATGCGAACAAAAAATTTATGTTTTCAATTTCGTCACATTTGATAACATCGACACAATCGATACTTACGACAATTCCAGAGGAATAGTTGCTGTCTCTCCTGATCCGAAAATTACTGTTTTAGCCTATCCTGACAAAACAAAGGGATATATTAGAGTCAAATCATATGATAAATCCATCACTGCTCTCATTAATGCACACGAGTCTTCTATTGCGTGTCTAGCGCTAAACTCAGATGGCTCTCTTCTAGCCAGTGCTTCGGATAAGGTAATAAACTTATTTAATTAATTAGGGAACTCTTATAAGAATATTCAAAGTTGAAGATGGATCCTTTTTACAAGAACTCAGAAGGGGAACAGAAAAGGCAGACATATACAGTATTGCATTCGATCCTGTTTCCAAATTCGTTGCATGTTCTTCAGACAGAGGAACCATACATATATTCAGTTTATCTACAGCTCAGAAAAAACTTAAAGAGAATACAAATAAAGACGAAAGTAGCGAAGTGGTTAAGGAAAGTGAAGAAGTTGAACCAAAAAATCAAAAATCTTTGTATCATAAATATTTAATCTAAATTAGCTTTGGAAAAATCAGTAAATTATTACCATTACCTAAATACTTTACATCTGAGTGGAGCTTTTCACAGTTTAGAATTCCAGATTTGAAGTCTATTTGCACATTTGGACCAGACAATACACTCATAGGTAGAAATCAGAATTATTTATCATTTAGTTATAAGTTCGGATGGGAAATACTATCAGGCCTCATTTGACCCGAAAACAGGTGGAGAGTGTACTAAAGTACAAGAGACTCAGCTTAATATTAACTGAAGAAAAATGAATAAACTAATATAATAATATAATTTTAAATTAATAAGTTTGATTTTTAATAAAATTTAGGTTTGATGATTAAATTACTATTAAATTTTGACACTTATAAATATATCTATCAAATATATATATAGCTTTAAATAGCCCACAATTATTCATAATCATTTTATAATTTATTCAACAAAATTACAAAAATTTATTGATTCAATACTAGCTTCTATAATTTCTATATTAATTTGAGGATAATAAATATATAATAAATTAATTAGATACATAAAATATTCGATTACTTATTACATTTTTTAAGAATTATTTATGATATTTAATAATTTGAAAATATATCATTAATTCTACTTTGAATTACATTTTGTTGTTTACTAAGCATTTGGTCTTTCACATATGACTTTTCTATGTTTGAAATTATATCTACAATATCCCTATTATCCTTGGCTATCTTCTTTTTTAACATATGAATTTCATTTCTAATCGGTTTGTATTTGAGATTTTGAGAATACATTGATAAATTTGATGATGTCAGTTGATTTTCCACTTCAGCAGTAGTAACTGGAATGCAATTTGGTTCCATAAATTTAAATTCATCATTCAAATTTTGATCATTTTCAATCAAGATTTCATCACAAAAATTTTTATAACACTTTTTTAAATTTTCTTCAAGCTCATTATTAGAGAGATTAGATAGTTTGGAGATAATTTTGAAATTTTCAGAATTTTTTAAGGCAAAATATCCTATAAGCTGATTAATTTCTAATTTAAATTTATCTTCGTATTTAAATTCATTATCATAAGAATTCAAATTTTTTTCTGTGTTGTTGTTTTCTGAATAATTAAGATTATTTATTTGATTAGACGTTTCAGCCTTCAAATCTGTATTATCGACTATAGGTTTAATAAATTTTTTACATTCATTTTTCTGAGAGTCGGTTGGATAAATTTTTTCGATTGCATCGGTTACTTGACTCTTTTGTTCATTTAAAATTTCAACATTATGTTGATTCTCCTTGATTTCAGAATTCAGAATTTTAATACTTATAATCATTCCTTCCATTACATTTGAAGTAATATTATTATGTTTCTCAGTAACCACGTTTTTAGATAAAGAATTTTCAGGATCGTTTACTATATTAGTTAGTGTTTCACTTTGAGTTGAATTAAAATGTTTAAAATTATTATAATCCGAATTTCTATTCTGATTACAAGAATTATCAATGTCTTCTATATGCTGATTTTTTTTGGAACAGTTTTTATCATAATATTCATTAGTGTTTGTTTGATTGAAGGAAGCGATTTCTTTCTGAGAAATATTAGTGTTAAAACAGTTGGAATTTTCAATATAATTTGATTCTGTAAATACTGGTAATTGGAAAAAATCATTTTGGATAAAGGGTGAATATTTTCGATAATTCATTTCCTCATTTGGATAATTCCTTACGAATTGAAAATTTTTTACTTTACTTTTTGTTTGATAATTGTTATAATTGTTCTCTTCAAATTTGCTAGTTTTTCTATGATTATCTCTAGATGAATTCCTACTTCTACTTCTACTTCTACTTCTACTTATGCTACTGCTTTTTAGCGCCATAAATTTGTCTTCTTGAGAGTAGTCTCGTGAATACTTTCTTTTTTCATATTTTGATTTATTATCATAATTATGTCTCTTTTCATCATAATGCTCTCTGTATTTATAGTATTTATTGTCTTTGTTTTTATTTCTATGAGGAGGACTATGTCTGACTGTTTTTAATCTGTGATCTTTTCTATCTTCATTGTGATATTTTCCTTCATAAATTTTATTATATTTGTCATCTTCATAAATTACATCTAATTTCGCTTTGCTTATGCGATCATCTCTTTCCCTATTTCCTTCACTTCTGATATTATTAGAATAATAAAAATTATTTTTATATTTATGACTTTCATTTCCTTGTGATTTGTATTTATCTTCATCATAATTCCTTGTTTCCTCTTCTAATAATTTGTTTTAATATTTATTTTTACTGCGATGATCTCTTATCGATTGGAAATGGTTGTTGTTGTTGTGTTCATAATCTCTATACTTATGACTGTGTTTTTCCCCATTTCGATTATGAGCGTCTCTATCATGACTTCGATTTCTATATCTTTGATTTGGAGATTTGTCAAAATTTCGTTTATCACGAAAATTCTTCTCGGTGTTATAATTTCCTTTCATTTTTTGATTATTAGAATTTTCCAATTATATTAATAAATAATTAAATTAATTCTTATTATTTAAATTATCATCGCTAAAAATTTTAACAATTTTTATTTTTCGATGGAACGCAACAACAACCACCAGAAACGTGAAATAATTCATTTTTAGAGGTTCAACAAGGAATATACAACAGAACACCAGGTGAAAAAATTGGAAATAATGGAAGAAATAGAGAGAAACAACGAATTATGTGATAATGAAGAAATGCAAGAATGGAATTCTGAAGAGGAACAGCTAGAAGTGTCGAAGGCCATCTCAGAAAGTTCGGAGTCTAGTGCTGAAAAAAGAGAGAAACCAATAAAAAAGGAGAATAGGAAAGAAGATTGGTGTATTTATAGCCAATATAATTTTAAAAATATATATCAGTATTAAAGACTATTCGACCCGAAAAAACTCATTACGTCTGCTAATAGGAGATGGCCGGATACAAACAAAATTTAAAAAACGGAAAAATAATCACTTTTCAAAATTTCGGTAATTTTTAAATATTGGGGCAAAGGCTCTCAAAATGACTGCAACATACTCGATGATGTGGCCGAAATTTCAAATTTACTAAAGCCCATTAAATTTAAAAAATAAAATTAATAAATAATTAAATTTAATTCAAGTGAAATTTTTAGTAAATTAAAATTAAAAAATTAATACACTCTGTGCCACGTTAAACATATAAATATATATATTAATTAAATAAATTAATATTTTATATCAAAATTATGGTCACCCATATGGATAAATTTAATTTCCATATGAATGAATTTAATAGTCCTTGGCCTCCAATAATTGTCCGATTTAGGCTGGAAAATCGGATAATTATTGGAGGCCAAGGACTATTAAATTCA
>Ga0169931_10008128_pt1 | contig 15378 bp, 14 predicted proteins | sample Kivu_15m_20L_FD_129675 | JGI IMG/M metagenome (GOLD analysis project Ga0169931, IMG submission 129675) | Freshwater microbial communities from Lake Kivu, Western Province, Rwanda to study Microbial Dark Matter (Phase II) - Kivu_15m_20L... | ecosystem: Environmental > Aquatic > Freshwater > Lake... | reverse complement strand
ACCAACAACGCGGCCCAAGTCGCCCTCGAAGCCGGAAACAGCCCCACCATGATCTTCCGCCACTACCGCGAACTGGTCACCCCAGCCCAGGCCGAGGCGTGGTATTCTATTCGGCCGAAAACAATCGTTAACTCGTGATCATGCACCGCTCTCGCGAGCAGGGCAACTTAGCTTGCGTCGAAACTCGTTTCTTAGCGGCGGCCCGGCAGCCTGCCTTTTCTTTAGATGAGACATCATCGATGATGAGGACCAAAACAGCCAGGGAGCCTTTCGAAGCAAATCGATTGACCATCAGCTGAATCAGCGATGGCGATTTGCACGCACCGGCGAGGCGCCGCGACGACACCAAAGGTTCTGGTTTCGCGCATTTTCTATTCAGAGGCGGAGGCCATCGCTCACCCGAAGATTCTCGTTCCGACATCCGTGGACGTCCGGCAAAGCACTTCTTATCAAGATCCGCGTAGCATGTCGCCGCGACGGTTGGACCATTTGACTCCTTGACTCCAATCACCCAATTGATGCAATCGCCATGGAAAACCTTCGGCGGAATCTCGACACGCTCCATGACTGACTGGAAACGTAAACTTGCCGCGTACCTTCATGACCCTCCGAGCAAGTGCCTCGATATCCGAGGCCACGGGGATCGGTCCGACGCGGCATTCCGACAGGCGGGGTTCACCGGTGAGACCGTGGGGGATTACAGCCGGCCTGCGGATCATGTGGGTGCTGCGGCGGACCGGTTGCCGTTCCCGGGCTCGTTGTCGGCCGGGCTGACCTGCAGGTTCGATGGGATTCGCAACGCCTTTCTCCATCCGCTGTCGGGGCAGAGCATCCGCTTTCACGCCGAGTTCAAGTCGCAGGAGCTTGTCTTCGATGGTGAGGGTTCGGTGCAGCCGGTTCTCTCGGAGGATTGCCTCGTCGGTTTGGCCGATGAGGACGAACGGTCTCGGGCCCGGTTCTTCGCCCATTGGCGCCTGTGGCCGAGAAACGCCTCGGAACGGGATTACCGGATGGCGTTGCTCCCGGCGGATACACGGATCCCGGATCACTCGATCTGGACGCACATGGGAGTTGTCTCCGCCATGAGCGGATGCTTCGACGACGATTGCCTGAAGCCGGCATTCCTCAGGTTTCAGCTTGGTCCCGTTCAGGAGTTCATCGCTGCGTCCCGGAGCATCCGCGACCTTTGGAGCGGCAGTTACCTTCTCTCTTGGCTCATGGCGGCTGGTCTCAAGGCCTTGTCCGCGGACGCCGGACCCGATTCGGTCATCTTCCCGAGCCTGCGTGACCAGCCGTTGTTTGATCTGTTCTGGCGGGATGACCTTTGGGCCAGAGTGAACATGGCCAAGGGGTCCCAGTCGGTTTGGGAATCTTTGGGGTGGACCGACCGGGAGCTGCTCACGCCCAACCTCCCGAACGTCTTCTTGGCGGTCGTGCCGGCAGCTCGGGCCGATGAACTCGCCAAGAAGATCCAGGGAGCCATCGAGGCGGAGTGGCGGCGGATCGCCAGCGCGGTCTGGATCACGTGTGGACAGGCCGGGTTGACCGAGGACGAGAGCGACTTTACGACCGCCCAACGCAAGGTGCGCTTCGATTCGCAGGTGAGGCGCTTCCTTTCCGTCTCCTGGAGGGCAACTCCTTGGCCCGAGTCGATCGAGGCGGCACTGGCACTGGCGGACGGATTTGCGCAGGGCATGCCCGTCGTGGAGGCGCGCAACCGGGTGCAGGCCGTCAAGGACATGGCCGAAAAGCTGATGCCGAAGGAGCATCGCGACGGGCGGTTCTATGTCGGCGGGAAGAATGGTGCCAAGAATCAGCTCAACAACTTGGGTCTCGGCTGGTCGGTCATCCTCGCTCTCAACCAATGGGAACTCGATGCCGTGAGACAAACCCGGGCCTTCGCGGCGGCCAACTCCGGGGGCTGGCAGGTCAGCACCTTCAGCAACAAGGACGCCCTGACCGGGAGCGAAGAGGCGGTGGCCGGGGGCAGGGTCTGGGGCGAGAAGGCGAGGCGGATTCCGGCCGGGCCCTGGGCTTCGTTGTTCAAGCACGACGATTGGTTGAGCGCACCGACATTGATCAAGCGACTCTGGCATTTCGCCTTCCTCGCGCAGAAGCCGTGGCATCTCAACTCCACCTCGCAGGGCTTCCCGATGCCTGATACTCGGAGCATCGCTCGTCGTGAACCCGACGGGCGGGATGACGACCCTCGGAACCTGGCGGATTTTGAGGATGATTCGTCAGAGAAATACTTCGCTGTCCTTGCCTTTGACGGCGACGAGATCGGCCGGTGGATCAGCGGTGAGAAGACCCCCACCTTCGGCACCCAATTGGCGGACTACACCGATGGTTCGGGCGTTCAGCGGGATGGCGCGCGCCCTTACTTCGAGAAACCCGAGTTCGCTTCATTCCTGTCTCAGCGTCGCCCGCTGTCACCCAGCTATCACCTGCAGTTCAGCGAAGCGCTCGGAAACTTTGCCCTTCATTGTGCCCGGACGGTCGTTGAATCGTTCAAGGGGCGTCTGATCTACGCCGGCGGCGATGATGTGCTGGCCTTGTTGCCAGCCGACGCGGCGCTGGCGTGTGCCGAGGCTCTCCGCGGCGCATTTCAGGGACGGGCCGTCAGCCATCCCTCTCGGGGAGAATTGTTTTCCAGTCCTGCGCTTGGCTTCCTCCACGGTGCCCGGAACGATGACCAAGGCCAACCGGTTCCCTTTCTGGTTCCCGGCCCGGCTGCCGACGCCTCGGTCGGCATCGCCATCGCCCACTTCAAGGCACCCCTTCAGGATGTGGTCCGTGCGGCTCATGCGGCGGAGAGGCGAGCCAAGCAGGCGTTGGGGCGATCCGCTGTCGCAGTCACGCTCATGAAGCGCTCAGGCGAGATCATCGAATGGGGCGCCAAATGGACGGGGGGATTGGCCTTTTACGATGCGTTGGCCGCCGGCCTGGACAGCAACCGGCTCAGTTCGAAGTTTCCCCACCGGTTCGCCGAGTTGCTGGAGGCCTACGTCACCGAATCCACCCCGTTGGCCCGCGATCGCCAACCGGTCCAACCGGTTGCGGGCTTCCCCGTGGATGACCTCCTGCGCACGGAACTCGGGCACTGTCTGTCCAGGCAACGGGGTCCGGCCTATCCGAAAGATCGGGAGGCGGCTCGGAACGAGGACACGAAGATCCTCAAGGCGCTGGACGATTACCTGGACTCGCTGAATGCAGTCGGGTGGACCGACTCCGAGAGACGACTTCGGTCGGTCATCGGCCTTTGCCAGACGGTGGCGTTCGCACATCGAACCGGCGGAAAGGCGTCCGACCATTCTCCCGAGCCGAAAGGCAACGCATGAACCCGAACCCGATCAACACCATCCTGCTGCATCCCACGGACATCCTTTTCTTTCGGGATGGACGCCCCATGGAAGGCTCGCTCGCGGGTCACGGTGCCGCGTGGCCGTTGCCGAACGTGACCGATGCCGCCTTCCACGCCGCCCTCCACCGCTCCGGTCTGGAGGGTCACCGTCATGATCAGCGGGTGCAGGCCGAACGCGGCGCCAAGGACAACCGTCGGTTCGGCTCCCTGGTCACTGCGGGACCGTTCCCGGTGCGGAAGGGGGGAGACCGGGACGCATGGTTTTTTCCCCGGCCCAAGGATCTGATGGACGGATCGCTAAAGTGTTCCCTGATGCCCGCCGCAAGGATCGACTCGGTGGTGTGGAGTTTGGCGGCTCCGTTGAAGCACCCGGTGGCCAACAGTCTCCCCCCCTCCAAGGACACCCGGGCGAAGGGTTGGTTGAGCGCGGCCGCCTACCAGCGCTACCTGGATGGTCCCGAGGAGGAGTTGCGTAGTGACGAGGCCTGTGATGACGGCGATTTTGGAGATGCCGAGGCGATGGTCGGTATCGCCATCGATCCGGAGACCGGCACGACCGGCCACGGCGAGGCGGCCGGGAAGATCTATTCCGCGCGCTACCTGCGCCTCCGCGACGACTGGCGTCTGGGGGTCTTCGCCAAGACCGATGAGAAGTCGGAATCCGGGCAGAGGAAGGACTTGATCGGGGAGTTGCTGGATGGGAGTGGCCAATTGCTCGTCGGCGGACAGCAGCGCCTCTGCACGGCGACCCGATGTGTGGTGGACCGTGTGCCCTTGCCGCTGGGTCGTTCGGCCGATTTTGTCTCGTGTGAGAGCGCCGGCAGGAGACGCTGGTTGGTGAAGTGGATCTTGTTGTCCCCGGCCATCTGGCCTGAGATCCCGGACCACAAGCCGGATGGAACGCCTATCACCGACCGGAACGGTCGCCGAATCCTACATCATCCCGGAGGTTGGTTGCCCAATTGGGTGCATTGCTCCGACGGACAGGTGATGCTTCGAAGCGGCAAGTCGCTGGTGCGCCGCCATGGCGGCAAGCCCTCGAGGGGGTTCACCGAGGATTCGGCCGGAATTTCCGCCCGGTTGGTGGCTGCCGTCGTTCCGAAGCCGATTCCTGTCACAGGTTGGGCTTTGGCCAACGATGCCGATCGTCCTGCCGGCGGTGCCAAGTCCCTTCATCTCGCTGTGCCGGCAGGTGCGGTGTACTACTTCGAGGCCGAATCTCCCGAAGCCGCTCAGGCTCTGTCCAACTCCCTCAACTGGCATGGGGAAGATCGGAACCCGACCGGGATCAAAAACCGCCGCAGCACCCTGATGGGTGAGAAGGGCTTCGGCCTCGGTGTTTGTGGTACCTGGAAATTCTTCGGGACCTGACCGGACGTCCGCGCCGACCTCTTCAACCCCCCACTCGCCAATTCTTCCACCATGAGCAAACGCATCCTCCATCTGTTCACGCGCACCCCCCTACACGTTGGCGCCGGTGCCAGCGTCGGCGCCATCGACCAACCCATCGTCCGCGAACGCCACACGGGATTTCCGGTGATTCCCGCCTCGTCGCTCAAGGGAACGTTTGCCGACGTCTGGAATGACGGTCTTCTCGACGAGACCAACGACCGTGGAGAGACGAAAAAGGTGAGGGTGACCAAGGATGGAGACGTCAGCGACGCAGCCTGGCTCTTCGGCTCGGACAGCGACAGACACGCCTCTGCCGGAGCCCTCCAATTTTCCGAGGCGAGGCTCCTGGCGTTCCCAATCCGCTCCGCCAAGGGCAGCTTTGCCTGGATCACCTGTCCGTTGATGCTTCAGCGTGCGGCGAGGGATGGCGTCATTTCCGCCACCTTGCTCCACGGCCTCAATGAACCGGGTGACGGGCAGGCTCTTTTCGAGGTTGGCGAGACGGGAAAATTGAACCTTCGCAACTCTTTGGTGCTTGAGGAGTATGCCTTCGGGCATCGGGAGTGGTCGGGCCTGCCTGCGATCACCAAGGCCTTGGCGGACCTCATGCCCACCGATCCGGTCTGGCAGGAGGTGACGCACCGTCTTGTCGTCCTCGCCAACGGCATGCTGAGCTATTTCGTCAAGAACGCCTGCGAAGTGCCCCAGCACGTCCGCATCAGTGATGAGACAGGCACCGCTGCGGACGGAGCCTTGTTCAATCAGGAGAATGTCCCGGGTGAATCGATGTTCTACTCGATCCTCCACGGCGTGGATGAACGCAGGGCAAGCAGAGGCGATCGACTGCGGCGGGATGCCTCCACCGCATTGAAGGCGTTCGCGGGAAAAACCGACGGCCGCATCTTCCAATTCGGCGGGGATGCGTCCACCGGGCTTGGCTATTGCACAGTCACACTCAGCCACGAGAAGGAGTCTTGAATCATGAAGAATCTGGAGCAACTACGCGCCAAGCACGCCCTCGATTTCTGGCGCCCTGCGCAGGGGCAACCGCCCGAGACACGGGGCGTAAACAAGGGGGATGTGGTCAGCAAGCTGCCAGGGTTGGTGGTCTCCAACGGACTCTTGCAAACCGCTGCGTTTGCGAAGTCCAAGGGAAGCGGACACCTGGAGCTCCTCTTGGCCGTCTTCCGATTTCTCTCCCATCCCGATCGGGCGCTGTTGCCCCCGCCCCCGCCGGCCCGCCCGAACGAGACCGAGATCGAACGCTACATCCGCCTTCTGACCGATGGCCCGGACGCCACTTCCCTGCGGCTGCAGGCCGCGACCGCCGAGGCCCTGGTCTACATGGGCTACCTCAAACGCTTAGCCCCGTAACGGCCAACCCGCATGTCCGAAGCCGAATTCTTCGCAGGCCTCACCGGCAGCACCAACGACCTCCGGGTGGTGGTTGAGGCGTTGCAGGCCAGCGGACGGCCTTTCTGCCTCATCGGCGGCCTGGCCGTGAACCACTACACGGAACCCATGGTCACGCTGGATGCAGATTTCGCCCTCGCTTCGCCCGTGGGCGCCTCCGACTGTCTACGGCGTGCCGGATTTGTGGTGGAGGAACATCCCCACTCCATCAACGCGGCGTTGCCCGGAAGCCGCCTCCGCATCCAGATCACCGTCAATGGCCGATACGGGAGATTTCCTTCCCGGGCCGTCCCCGGTGTTCTTTTCGGTGTCCGGATGCCCATCGCCTGTTTGGCCGATCTCGTCCAAGGAAAGCTGTGGGCGGCAACGGACCCCGGCCGGCGCGCCACCAAGCGCCGCAAGGATGCCCTCGATCTTGCGCGCCTCGCCGAGACGTGTCCCGACGTCTTCGACCTCATCCCGCCTGGAACCATTCCTGCCGTGGACGAAATCCGTCCTGCCTGACTCCCATGATCCTGATGCCTTCCGACACTGCGGCCGTCCTTGGCAATGACGCCGGGCAATGCGACAGCCGCTCGCTTCTCCTGGAGCGGTTCTGCGACCCGGATGCCGAGGAGGAAGCCCGACACCGGGTTTTCACCCGGGCTTTTGGCCAGACCGCCTTCCCAAAAAAAGCCACGACCTGGCCGGCCCTCTGGACCTCGTCCGGTTTCGCCGACCGGGGATTGATGGTGCTCCACGCCCAGCTGCAGTCCCGCCTGATGGTCAACATGGCCGGTGGCGTGATGGAAAACGCCGGCCTTTGTCTGGACCGTTATGGAATGCCGTACCTCCCCGGCAGCGCCGTCAAGGGTTGTGCCCGACGGATGGCCATCCAATCCCTCTTGGAGCGCCGTGAGGCCGGGGACAACGGGGAAGCGCTTGGCCGGCGGCTGGCGGATATCGCGATCACCTTTGGCTGGGCCGAGCAGGATTGGAGTGACGACCAGCGGGATGGCCGCCTGACGTCGGACTTTGCCTATGCGGTCGGCGCCCGACAGTGGCCTGAGGTGAGCGATGCGGCGCGCAACTGCCTGCCTGCCCGGAGCCATGTCGCCGGCACGGTCTCCTTCTTGCCGGCGTGGCCGGTGGATGTCTCTGGGGCCGGGCTCAGCCTGAGGCCGCCGACACTGGGGAAACTCGAACTCGACGTGCTCACCTGCCACCATCCCGAGTATTATGGCGGGAAGCGTCGAGTGGCGTTGGATGACGAGGATCCCATCCCGGTGGTCTTTCCGGCGGTGGCTGCCGGCCATGTCTTCACCTTCATCCTCCTGCCGCTGCGTGATGCCGACCAAGCCCGGCTCCTCCAAGCCCGGCAATGGTTGGCCGAGGGTCTGAGCTGTTTTGGCCTTGGAGCCAAGACGGCGGCGGGCTACGGGTGGTTTGACGTATCGGACCGCGTTCAGGAATCGGTGACCCAGGTTCTTGCCGCCCGGGCGGCGGCCGAGGCTGCGAGAAGACGCGCTGAGTCCGAGGCGGCAGCCCAAAAGGCCCTTGAAGAAGCCGCCCGGAGGCACCGAGAGGAAACGAAGGCGGCCACGGCAAACCTGACGCCCGAGCAGTTGGAGGATTTTAAAGTGGCCCGGCTGAGTGACGACCAGTTCCGCGCCGCCTTGGACCAGTTTTCCAAGAAGAGCATCGAAGAACAGAAAGCCATCGTCCGCGCCTTGCGGCTCGATCCTTCCGTACCCGAAACCCGGCGAAGCTTCTGGGAGGACCTCAAGGTGAAGGCGCAGAAGAAGGGCGGCAAATTCGGCCAGACCGCACAGGCTCTCCGGCAACTCAGCAAACAGATGTATCCCGGCAAGGAGTGGAAGATGCCATGACGACCCAGACCTACCATCTCGAGTTCCTGACCCCATGCCTTTGTGCCGGAGCCGACCCGTCGGTGGCGGAAGTCAGGGCACCGTCGATTCGCGGCAAGCTGCGCTGGTGGTTTCGCGTGCTGGGTGGCAGCCCCGCCGAAGAGGCGGAGGTGTTCGGGTCCATTCGCGGTGAGGAGGGTTGCGGCAGTTCCCTCATGGTGAGGGTATGCGAACACGCCCCTCGAGCCGCATGGCAGCCTCTGCAGTTTTCCGGCGTCTCCAACACGGGTTACCTGCTCTATTTCGCCAAGGCTTCGGGCGATGGGCGGCGATGGGTGGCCAGTGGAGCACTACCGGTCGGAAGCTCCTTTGAGCTGCAATTGATCTGGCGAAGAAATCCCGGTCCCGCCACCAAGGAATTGTTTGAACTCGCCTTGGACAGCTTCCTCATGTTGGGAAGCCTGGGCCTTCGCAGCACCCGGGGTCTGGGCTGTTTTTCCTGTGAAGAGCGGCCTTTTTCCCAAGCCGGCTTGGATCAGCTTCGGGGTCGGATCCGGGCGAGGGCCCCTGGATTTCTGGTAGAGGTGGCGGGCTTCGTTGGCCCTGGCACCGCGCTTCTGGACGCCTTGGGAGGTCAGCTTCGGGGGCTGCGGCAGGGGTATTCCGCCGGGCGACCGGGTCACTCGAATCCCGGACCGCTCGGTTCCAGCTCGCGTCCCCGCCAGACAAGTGCCGTGTACCTGCGGCCGGTGCGCGAACGTGCCGACCAATTCCGCATCGTCGTGTTCGAGGCGCCAGCCGACAAGGTGCTCGGTCTCCAATCCCGCCGAGGCGCTCCAAGACTGGGCAACGGTGTTCCGCCACCGGGGCAGGCGCCTCAAGGCGGTTCCAGATTCGGAGGGGGACGCCTGCGGTGATCGGGTTTGGCATGCAGCCGTCGACGCGGCTTCAATCGAGGACTTCCTGCGGTCTTGGGGCAAGTCAAGCCTTCATCGTCGGAGGCGCCGTCGACGGTTGAAATCCTGGTTGGGTTCCAATCCATGACCCCGGGCCGGTTGACCCGAAGCCGTCACCGTGGGAAAACGACAACGTGATCGAGTTTCAGGCACAGTCCTCGCACGCGCCGGATGGGCGTGGCCAACGGCCGTCGGCGACTCCTTGGCAATTTGAGGTCGCTGGGGTCCTGAAGCCGAAGGCGATGGATTTCATCGCTGTGGACTTGAGCCAGGTCGCCAAGCCCGGGGAGGCGACCGCGTGACGTCCACCCAAACCTTCCGCGCCGTTCTCGTTTCCGTCGGTGGCACGGAGGCTCCGGTGCTTCATGTGTTGCGGCGGCATCGGCCGGCGCATGTCTGGTATTTCTGCTCATCTGAAAGTCGTCCGGTGGCCGACCGCGTCCAGGCGCAGCTCGACTGGCATCCAACGCCACGGTTCATCGAGGCCGATCGCTTTGAGGAACTCGGCCCGTGTTACCGGATCCTGAGGGCCGTTTTGCCCGGGATCCTTGCCGAGGCCCGAATCGGTCCAGCCGAAGTGTTGGTGGACTACACTGGCGGCACCAAGACCATGAGCGCGGCCCTCGTGCTTGCGGCGACCGAGTGGTTCCGGCAGTTCAGCTACGTGGGGGGTGACCAGCGCGAGAAGAACGGGCTGGGGGTCACGCAGGAGGGGCATGAAATGCTGCATCTGCAGCCCAATCCCTGGAGCGAACTGGCAATCCGGGAGGTGGAGCGGGCCCGTGACCTTTGGAGTGGCTGCCAGTTTGAAGTCGCCGGACGGATCCTTCGGGCGGTTGCTCCGCGCTCGCCGCGACCGCGGCGCTTCGAGGCGGTGGCCGATTTCGCGGAGGGGCTCGCCAGCCGCCACCGGCTGGATTTCAGGGGCGCGCTCCGGACGCTTGGAAGCGTCGCCAAGAGACTGCCGGCCCTGCTGGATGGGGCCGAGGCCCCGGGTCTCGAGGCGGCCATCGAGGGCGCCCTGAGGGTGTGCGATGGCTGCGCGCGGGATGCGGCCAGCGAGACATTTTTGCGGGAGTTGTTGGACAACACGCTGCGCACCGCGGCCCAGGAACGACACGAGGATGCCGCTGCCCGTCTGTATCGGGCCATGGAGGTGCAGGGGCAACTGTGGCTCAGCGAGGCGACGTCTGGCCTTTTCGTGAACGGTCGCTGTCCCCCCGACCGGACCGACCAGATGCCAGAGATTCTCCGGGCCTTGCCCTGTTGCTTGCCCAAGCCTGACGGCCGGGTGGATCTCAGTCTCGAGCAGGTCTTCCGGTCACTCGAGGCGCTCGGTGACTCCCGGGTGGCCCTCATCGCGGCTGATTTGGACGCGATGGACGCCCGGGGCAGATCGGCCAGCCGGTGGCGTCAGGCCACCGAGAAGCGCAACGCAAGCATCCTGGCCCACGGCGTGCAGCCCATCGGTGCCGAGGGCTTCGACCAGATGAAACGTCTTGCCGGCGAATTCCTCGGCTTCGACCTGAGCCGTGAATTCTTGCCGATCCCGGCCTTGGATCCACGATGGTTCGACTGATCGAAACCGATGACCCTCCTTTCGCTCGCTTCCCGACAGATCTGGCCCCAGGTCCTGTCCGTGCTGCACCTGCGGCCTGACCGGCTCATCCTGTTCCATTCTTCCGAGGAGGCCGAGTCCAAGCAGCCGGCGGAGCGTCTGAGGAACCTGTTCAACGCACTGGCGATCATCCCGCGAGGGATTCGTCTTGAGACCGTCCCCCATGACCACTTTGGCGGCTTGATGGATGGTTTGGCGCGGGTCGCCGAATCGGAGACTCTCGACGATTCCAACAGCCGTCTCAACCTGACAGGCGGCAACAAGTTGATGGCCATGGCGGCTGCCGAATGGTGCCGTCTCAACGGCGTGCCCTGCTTCTATCTGGAGCGCGACTTCCGGGTGTTCCCGTTTCAACCCATCGGCACGGACCTGCAGCCACGCCCGAGTTTCGCCCTTTCCCCCAACCTCGCCAAGGACATCGATCCAATCGCCTTGCTGCGATGCCAGTTGAGTGATGCCGAGATTGTCAGTGCCGGCGAGCAATTGACCCTGAGCGACGCTGGCAGAGTGCTGGACGAACACGCGCTCAGCCTCTCGCTGCGTCAGGGCATCGTGCCCCAATGCGAGGGTTGGCTTCACCGCCGGTCGGAGGGAGTCGTCAAGGACGGCAGTTTCGGCGACGGCTTGGAACTCCTGACGGCGGCGGTGCTGTTGCATCTGGGGGTCCCGAGGGTCCAGAGGGGGGTGCGCCTCCGCTCTGGCACCGGCCGGACCCATTGGCAGGATGAGGGGGAGCTGGATCTGGTGTTCAACTGGAACGGGAAGCTTTGGGTTGTGGACTGCAAGCACCGGCGTGGGGCCGAATCCCGGGTCGGTCGCTTGCGCGAAGTTATTGGATCGACTGGCGGATTGTCATCCGCCGTTGCGGAACTCCTGGACCAGATCACCGGTGAGCTGAGGGAAAAAGAACTCAAACCCCTCAAGGAGGACCTTCTCACGGTAGCCGAGGCGGGGGGCCTTCTGGGGCAGTCGGTCGTGGTCCGCGTTCGTCAACTCCCGCCGGAGGCCGTCGAATTCGCCCGAAGCCGGAGGCTTCCCGTGGTGCTGAGGCACGATCTCTGCGAAGGACTTCGAGCACTGCTCCACCCCCACCAGCCTGCAACGACAGAATCCTTGCGCTCACTCGCCTCGGCACGCACTCGCGCCGGCTGATCTGGCACCTCCGACCTCCCCGGACGTCCGCCGTCCCTACCGATTCGGGAAGCTGCCTATCTTGAGCCCATGCAAGACACCAAGACCGAACGCCCGAGGCATGGCGGGCAACTCTTCCTGAAACCGGCTCTCCGTGGCTGCCTGCCGGAAGGCCTTGCGTCGCATCGCGACGGGCCCGAGTCCCGGCAGCGCTCCGGCATCCCTCTCGGTCGCATCGAGGAAATCGCCCGATCCATGACCCTGATGGCGATCGACAACGCCATCCTGCCGACCAACCGAAACGAACCAGCTCCCATCCGCCATGCCTGACTCTCCCATGACCGATCCCGTCCTTCTGGCAGTCACAGGGATGACGCCCGCGATCCTGACCGAGACCGTCTGGGCCCTGGCCCACCCGTCCGATGGAAGCGATCCGGTGATCCCCGCGCGGGTGATCGCCGTGACAACCCTCCCCGGACGCGAACAGCTTCGGCAACTCCTCCGGCCGATGGCGGAGCTGGAGGGTCTGTCGCCCTGGGGTGCCCTGCGGAAGGCGCTGGAGGGCGCCGGTTTCGACCTGACCGGCCGCCTGCGTTTTGGCGAGACGGGTGATGACCTGCGAGTCATCACCGCCGCGGATCCCGATACCATCCTGTCCCGGGAGTTGGCCGACCTGCGCACCCCGGCCGACCATGAGGCGGCCGCCGACTTCCTGCTCGAGACGGTGCGGGCCATCGTCGAAAATCCGGACACGCCCCTGATCGCCTCGCTCGCGGGTGGCCGCAAGACCATGGGCGCGCTCCTCTATGCCTGCCTGACGCTGGCCGGTCGCGAGACCGACCGCCTCACCCATGTCCTGGTCGGCGAAGCCTACGAGTCGCTGCCTGGTTTCTGGTTTCCCGGCCAGCCGGGAGGCCCACTGCGGGGCTGCCGAGGCGAGAGCATCGAACCTTCGGAGGCAAGGGTGACCCTCGCCGATGTCCCCTTTGTGCCCTTGAGAAACCTTTTCCAGCGGGAGTTGGGGCAGCCGGCCGGTTCGTTTCGACGCCTCTTGGAACAATGCCGCCAGAATGTCCGGGCAACCGTCGGGCAACAGCTGCGGCTTGAGGTTGAGACGACGCGCCCGAGGCTTGCGGTCAACGGCAGGGTGCTCGAACTGTCGCCCCGCGAGCATCTGGTGCTGCATTTCTTCGCAGCCCGCGCCCGGGACGGTGAGGTCCGGCTTGCCTCCTACGACGAGGCCCTGGTCGACCTCAACGATTTCCGACGCCGCTTCCGCCAGCAGGCTCCGCCACGCGACTGGGCCGACTGGCGGCACCATGAGTCCTTGGATCGGGATCTGGACCTGCGCGACCTGACCCGATTGCTGTCGGATCTGCGGCGCAGGGCACTGCGCGCCGGAGCCGAGACGGCCTACCTTGCAGATGTTCTTCCAAGCAAGGGGCGCTGTGCGTTGGATATCCCAGCCTCCCTGATCTTCCTCAAGTGAGGCACGGATGGCAGGGCCTCCGGTGCTTCCCTGAGAGGTCCGCGGGACCTACCGGGAGGTCCGTGACGCACCCACGATGCCCGCCGTGGTCCATGCTCACGTCATGCCGACAGCCTGCATCGTCCAACCCGGAGCCTACATCCGCCTGGTGGGAGAACGACTCCAAGTCACCACCCCCGACGATGAGCACGGGCCCGGCGGCCGGAGGGACATTCCTCTCCGTGACCTGGATCGGCTCATTTGCAGCGAGCAGGCCCAGTTGACCAACCAAGCGATGGCGGCGGTCTTGTCGGCTGGAATCCCGGTGAGCCTTCTCGCCGACAACGGGGAATTTCTCGGCAGTTTTCTCCCTCCGTTGAACTCCCATGCCGAGGCTCGCTTGGAGCAGTACCGCCGCACCTTGGATCCGGAGTTCGCCCGGGCGATTGCGGCGGGGCTGGTGAGTGCCAAGCTCTACAACCAGCGGCGCGTCCTTCAGCGGATGGGGGCCTCGAGGCGATCCGATGCGGCCTCTGTCGAAGAGCGGGCCATGGAGCCGGAGCATCCCCCTTTTGCCGTGGAAGGCGATTCGACGGCGGATTCCCGGGAAATACCCCCGCCGCAGGCCCCGGATCTCCAGGCGACCTTGGGGTGGCTCGAGTCGTCGTTCCTTCCGATCCGCAACAGCCAGTCGATCGACGAAATCCGCGGGTACGAGGGCGCCACGACGGCGCGCTATTTTGCCGCGTGGGCCCGTTTCCTGCCGGAGGCCTTCCCGTTCGAGCGCCGCAGCACGCGACCTCCGAAAAACCCCGTGAACTCCTGCATCAGTTTCGGGGCGACGCTGATCTACCATGAGATGGTTGCATTCCTTCATGCGCATGGTCTGGACCCGTCCCTCGGTTGCCTGCACACCCCGGAGAACGGCCGTTGGTCCCTCGCCTTGGATCTTATCGAGCCATTTCGGCCGGTGCTGGTGGAGGCGCTGGCATTGGATTTGTTCAGCCACAAGATCCTCGGCGGTGAACATTTTGAAGCGCGGGACGGCGGTGTGTACCTCAACCTCGCCGGCCGTCGGAAATTCTTCCTGCAGTATGAGCGACGGATGGAACGACAGTTCATGAGCGAAGCGGTCGGCCACCGGACCTCGCTTCGGCAGCAATTGGAGCAACAGGGCAAAGGCTACAAGGCTGCGCTCCGGGAACCGGAGGGATTCGAGCCCTTCCTGATGAATTAGCCGGTCATGATCCAGCCTTCCCAGCCGGCGACCTCAACTTGGAGCGGCCCTTCCGAAGACTGGTGGTTCGCCGCGTTTCCCATCACACCATATGCATCCAAAGCCCCAGGATCCCACCAGATGCTGACCCTCGTCGCCTACGATATCAGCCAACAGAGACGCCTCGCCCGTGTCGCTTCGATCTGTGAGGACTTTGGGGTGAGGGTTCAGTACAGCATTTTCGAATGCCGCCTGAGACCCGATGAATTCGAGAGGTTTTGGGCCAGGCTATTGGACACCATTGATCCGAAGGAGGACAGGCTTGTCGCCTACTCCCTCGACGCCCGCGCGGCGCGCGAGACCCGGACGGCGGGTACCATGGTCTGCAGCGAACAGGTCGTTTGCTACTTGATATGACCTTGGGGCCGGAACCAGCCCAGGTCGGGACCCTGAAACGGCAGTTTGCCCGGGGGTCCCGTCCTCAACCCAAAAGCGTCGAATCTTTGGGTTTTCTGACGCTTTGTCCTCTCCCGACCCATCCGGATGGGCTCAGCGCTCTGCGGGGCCACCGGACTCCCGTCCTAAGCAACCCTTGCAACCTTGGCCTGTGCGGTTCAAACTACCCCGGGGTGACAAATAACCCCCCAGCCGAAAGGCATTGGTGACCATCAATCGACTTCAGGTGTGCCAGATAGGCCCTTTCCATGACAACGTATCCGCGAAAGCGGGGATAGTCGTTCACGATGGCGGGCGGAAGGGATGAGGATTCACGGGTTGCGGTTCCCGTGGTACGAGCACGCTGCATAGCACGACCACGATCAGCCCCGATATCAAGCTTGAACTTGTCCGCATTGGCGACAGCGTGTCCGATATCGGCCATCCATTCAATCACAAGGCCAGCTTGTGTGGCGAAAGGCAGGGTGAGGAATGAGGAATAGGATTGTGTGGTCGTGGTCATGGTTTAGTGTGTGTT
>Ga0169931_10008125_pt1 | contig 15380 bp, 12 predicted proteins | sample Kivu_15m_20L_FD_129675 | JGI IMG/M metagenome (GOLD analysis project Ga0169931, IMG submission 129675) | Freshwater microbial communities from Lake Kivu, Western Province, Rwanda to study Microbial Dark Matter (Phase II) - Kivu_15m_20L... | ecosystem: Environmental > Aquatic > Freshwater > Lake... | reverse complement strand
TTCACAACGATCACACTATCTTGGAGACTATTGATCGAATCCAAAATCTTTTGTTCCCGCTCCTTTTTTAACACCTCATCGTAATCTTGGTTTTTGTTGTAAGCTAAGTTGCGCATCATGCCTATGGTGCCTCTGGACATGGCTCCATACATCCCCATAGCGAAAACCAAATCATTCACTTGGGCATCGTTCATAATCTTTAGCAAATTGTGTTTGGAATACCGAAAATCAACAACATAAATTTCTTCGTAGTGACTAATTAAGTACACCACAAATGCATTGCCCATGGAGTTTTTAACGACTGCTACTTTTTTTCCATTTTTCACATTGGTCGTAATTTTAATCAAGGGTGCATCTCCACAAATAAATGTGGAATAATTCGCTGAGTTACAAAAAACCCTAGTTTTTTGAGGATACTTAAAATCGTAAGGATTGTATCGAACCGCCTGAGTTTCAATTCCTGGTGGAATGTAGGTTTCTACCAGATCAGGATTATCCCGAACACTTTGGTCCCGTGTCAATTCATAAAGAGAACCCAAGAAACCGGATTTCACTTTCTTTTCCATACTACTCAAAGGCACAGGAGTAATGCCTGCAGCCTTGCAAAATGCCACATAACCATAATAAGCCCCTAAACCAGTCCAATGGTGATCGCTACCATACCATAAATATTCGTTGTAGTGTTGGTTCATCTCCCCTAAAATATCTGCAAAATACACTCCAGGATTTAGATTAGCCTTAATTGCTAAAAGCGTTTCTTCATTTCGTTTATTACAGTGCTCGTATTCAGGAAGAGGAATAAATGCTGAGGATAAAGGAGCAACACAGGAAAAAACACGCGCCTTTCCTTGAAGAGAATCAGCATAGAGGTTAAGCATTTTAGAAAAATACGGGGAAACTGCGGGGTTCCCTGCATTTTGAGTATACACCTTTCCATCCAAAATCAGCATACTGCCAGAATAGGCCTCATCTATTCCTTCCAAATAGTTCTTGGCATCGGCGGAATCCAAATTTCCAGACAAATCTGAATTTTCTTCCATTTTTGGCCTCTCAACAACAATAATCTTCTGCTCATTCTGAAGTCTGAAACCCAAATTGTATCGAAAAGTCTCCGTAAACCTTACCGCATAGTCACGAAATGGAAAATGATCGTTGATGTATATATTTATTCCTTTAGTCAACTTTCCTGAGATGTAATTTTCCCAGGTAAAGTCGGGAAAAGTGGCAAGCACTCGCTTTTCAGAAATTGAAATTTCCTCCTTTTCCAAAACAATAAATAAACTTGGTAAGGAAATTAAACAAACAAATAATATCACAATTTCTATTTTCCTAACCATATCAAAATCGAAAGTAAATAAATGGATTATAAGTATCGTCAACTATCAATGCTGTTGCGATAATTAAGAATATAAGATTAAAAACTAAGGAAAAAGACTTGTAATATTTACCAGCGACTTGGTTGGTTTTTGAGGACTTGGGAAAAACCTCATCCCAGGGAATACAGAAGAGAATGACTACCACATACAAAAAAGAATAAGAAGACAAATCACTTATCCAACCTGCACCAATTGGATAAGGAGAATAAAAAAGTTTACCCAAAAAGACCGAAAGCTTTTCAAAATCATCAAAATAGAAAAATGATCTACTGTAATTAACTACTACAAGCGCATAGGCATATAGGGCAAACCTAGGCAATAAGTCAAAGTATTTTTTTAGGATTTTTTCAATCACCATAAATACTCCCAAAAAAAGTCCCCAAAGTACAAAATTCCAACTTGCCCCATGCCATAAACCAGTTAAGAACCAAACCACAAGGATATTCCGAATTTGATACTTTTTATTTCCACCCAAGGGGATATATACATAATCTCTCAAAAATCTTCCTAGTGTCATGTGCCACCTTTGATAAAAATTAGCAACAGATGTGGCAGCATAAGGATGTCTAAAGTTTTCAGGGAAGGTAAAACCAAAAATTCGCCCCAGTCCAATGGCCATATCCGAATATCCAGAGAAATCAAAATACAACTGCATGGAATATAGTACAATCCCAAACCAAGCTTCTGGGGTGGACAAATCATTGAATTGAATTTGAAGGTATTTCTCTACCAAAATCCCCAAACTATTCGCTAAAACCACCTTCTTGAAAAGCCCCAAGAAGAATCTATTTACCCCCTGATGTATAGCTTCCCAGCTAAACGCCCTATCCCTGGTTTCTTTTGCCACCTCGGCATACCGGACAATTGGTCCGGCAACCAATTGTGGAAACAAACTCACATACATCAAAAAATCTATCAGGTTCCTTTCTGCTTTTACTTCATTTTTATAGACATCAATAGTATAAGAAAGGGTTTGAAACGTGTAAAATGATATTCCTACTGGGAGCAATATATTGGGTTCAGTAAACGTAGTGCCCAACAAAAAATTGAGATTCTGAATAATAAAATCAGCGTATTTAAAGGTTGCTAATAATCCGAGGTTGATAATAATGGAACTAAACAACCCAAAAGAACGGATAAATTTACTTTGACGAAACTTATCAATCAGGAGTCCATTGAAATAGTCCAACAAACCAGAAAACAACAATAAGACAATCCAAACAGGCTCCCCCCATGCATAAAAAATGAAAGAAAAGAGAAGGAGAACAAAGTTTTTAATCCTGATGTCCTTGAATAAAAAGTAAAAAATTATAGAAAGTGGAAGAAAAAAGTAAAGGAAGGTTAGACTAGAAAAAACCACAATTATTTATGAAATTGAAATTAAATGATTCTTTAATCACTGTAAATCAGTACAAGTTTTGGAATACTTGATGCTCTTCAAATGCCCAGGATATCTACTATTTGAATACCTCATTCTTATAAGAAATTGATAATAATCCTCCTCCGGATTTGTGTAATATTTTGCTTGCCAACTTTCGTAATAGTCCACACTTTCCTTCCAATTTGAAAATCTCAAATACTCCTTATATCTAAAACCAAAGAGATTATTTCGAGACATCAAAAACTCACCTTTTAACCAACCCGTCTCCCAAATTACTTGCTTCATTACAATATCCTTGTGAACAATTTTGGATAAACAGATATATTTTAAGACACTATCCATTAATAGGATTTCAGAATCTTGTGTCTTTTCCAATGCTAAATGCAACTCATATTTTTTATTTGAATCCAAAACCACTCTGGGTGATTTTTCCTCTCTAACAAGCATCGATAAAGCTAGAAAAAGAAAGGAGACCACTGTAGCTATTTTCACCATTTTTAATACAATTAATTAAATACTTCATTAATAAGAGGTATTTAAAATCTAGGAAACAAAGAGGCGGGAGCTATTTATATCTCAAAATTGAGGGATATTTAATTAATAACTACTCGATTTTTTTTTAAAATTAACTAATTCATCAGTTTATTACCAAAGATAAACACCTATTTAAATGAATGTCTTTGGCAGATCAACTAGAATAATCAGGGATCCTAACAAAATTTTATTCGGTTTCGCAATAGGATTGCTATCTTTGTAGAATAGTTTTAAACCATTACCTCTTTGGGAGGTTTTCTTATTATCCTAAGCTCACAGCAAGCCAAGAATGAAGGTACTCGTTATCGATATAGGTGGATCAAATATCAAATTGTTAGTTACTGGGCAACTGGAACGAATCAAAATTCCTTCAGGAAGTCATTTTACCCCTGATCAACTTGTTCCTTTAGTTCAAGAAGCTACAAAATCTGCCCAGTGGACCTTTGACGTGATTTCTATTGGATTTCCAGGAGTAGTCAAGCACGGAAAAATCATCGCCGACCCTGTCAACATGGGGAAAGGATGGAAAGGTTTTGATTTCGAGAAAGCATTTACTTGCCCGGTAAAGGTCATCAACGATGCTGCCATGCAGGCCTTAGGAAGTTATGAGGGAGGTAAATTGTTATTTATGGGTTTCGGAACAGGCCTTGGTACCGCCATGGTGTTTGAGCAACTCATTCTTCCCTTAGAAGGGGGCCACCTACCTTTTAAAATGGGAACTTTCGAAAATCATGTTGGCAATGCTGCATTAGCTAAACTGGGAAAAAAGAAGTGGAAGGAAATGGTTTACCTCACCATAGAGCATTTTCAACACTGTTTCCAACCCGATCAAATTGTCCTAGGTGGTGGAAATTCCAAATACTTAGATGACCTTCCTGCCAACTGCAGACTTGGATCAAATAAAAATGCGTTTACGGGTGGATTTCGACTATGGGAAGGCAGCTACACTTTTTGATTTCTAGCATTTTTTTAATCCATTTTTATCCTTTAAGATAGTTTGTGTACCTTCCCAGAACAATTAGCATGGTATGGCCCAAGTAAGTTCTGACGCCCTAGTATTTTATGGGGCAACTGGAGATTTAGCATTTAAAAAAATCTTTCCAGCACTTTACCTTATGGTCAAAAGAGGTCATCTCCCAGTACCCATTATCGGGGTAGCCCGTGGAGATTACGACCTGGAAAAACTTAAACAGAGAGCCAAAGAAAGCATACAAAAATACGGTAAGTTTGAAGATCCTATTTTCGAGCAATTTATCTCTCGCTTGGCATTTGTAGGGGGAGATTATACTGACCCAGAAACTTTTCTCCGGATACGCCAGGCCCTAGGCTCTGCCAAGCATCCTACCCACTACCTAGCCATTCCACCTAGCTTATTTCCCAGTATTATCCAGCAACTGGATCAATCGGGCTGTGCCAAAGGTGCACGTATCATCGTCGAAAAACCCTTTGGCACCGACTATGCATCTGCCAAGCAACTCAATAGACTGCTACTATCCAAGTTTTCAGAGAGTTCCGTCTACCGAATTGATCATTATCTAGGAAAAAGACCGGTCAATAATTTGGTGTTTTTTCGCTTTGTTAACTCCCTTCTTGAACCCGTTTGGAACAAGCACCATATAGAATCCATGCAAATTACCATGGCTGAGGATTTTGGAATTCAAAGTCGTGGGGCATTCTATGATGTCACTGGTGCCATTCGCGACGTGATTCAAAACCACTTGTTTCAAATCCTGTGCAACTTGACCATGGAGCCCCCAAAAAGTCTAGACAGTGAATCGATTCGAGACGAAAAGGTCAGAATTTTGAAAGCCATTACCCCATTAAAAGCTCAGGATGTAGTCAAAGGTCAATATTTCGGATATTTACAGGAAAAGGCTGTTAAGGAACATTCCAAAACAGAAACCTTTGCTGCCCTTCGCCTGCATATCAATTCCCCAAGGTGGGAAGGAGTACCCTTTTATATTAGGGCTGGGAAGCACCTACCGGTCACTTGCACCGAAATACTGGTGAGATTCAAACACCTTCCATCTGCCTATTCCTCCATAGCATCTCAACCTAACCATATCCGTTTCCGAATCAGTCCAGACGTAACCGTAGCTTTTGGAATGCTGATTATGGCCCAGGGAGAAGACATGGCTTCGGTACTTTCTGAAGTACAAGGCAATCCCACGCCGTTTCCCAATGAAAAAGATGCCTATGAGAGAGTTCTGACCGACGCTATGGCGGGGGATCCCACCCATTTTGCCCGGCAGGATTATGTAGAAGAGGCATGGAAACTAGTAGATGAATACCTCAGTGCAGACCATCCTGTATTTGACTACGAACCAGGAACCTGGGGTCCTGAGTCGGTAAATGAATTGATATGCCCTCCAGGTGGCTGGAACAATCCAAGTGTAACCAAAAAAGAATCGTGGAAATAAAGATTTTTTCCTCTGCAGACGAGGTTGCTCAACACGCAGCTAGTTTCATCAAAGAACTCATTCAAGAGACCTTGAGCAAGAAAGACTTCTTTACCATGGCTCTTAGCGGAGGACGAACCCCTTGGGAAATGCTGAAGTACTTGGCCAAAGCCGATTTGCCCTGGCATCGGATTCATTTGTTTCAAGTGGACGAAAGGATGGCGCCAGACGGACATGCCGATAGAAATCTTACCCAATTGTTTAAAACCATAGAAGGGAGTCCCCTAGTCACCCAGTTACATATTTACCCCATGCCAGTTACCAGGGAGGACGAGCAGCAAGGTGCAAATGAGTATGCCACTACCCTTCAGGAAGTAACGGGTAATGGCATGCTTGATTTGGTTCATCTAGGACTTGGAAATGATGGACATACCGCTTCCTTGGTGCCTGGAGATCCCATTTGCTTGGAAAAGGAAAAAGACATTGCATGGACTCAAGCCCCCTACCAAGGCAGGTTTCGAATGTCCATGACTTATCCCCTTTTAAACCGGTCAAAAAAAATACTTTGGGTGGTAACTGGTTTAGAAAAATCTACCATGGTTCAAAAACTACTATCCAAAGATCCCAGCATTCCGGCTGGTAGCATCTCCCAAGAATCGGCCTTGCTTATTGCAGATCAAGAGGCTTCCTCCTTTGTCTCCAGTAACTAATTTCAAGTTATTTTTTAGCTTTTTCCAACATGGAAAACCTGGTCAAAATACAATTACATCAAAGGGCTTCAACTTGAGTCTGAATTTTTTATATTTCATAAAAATCTTTTCGTGATCTCCCTGTTCCACAACGCCCTTCGTTTCCCAGAGAAAATTGGTATCCTGGACCATCTTGGGGAACATACCTATGGAAAACTTTGGGAAAGAAGCGCCCAAGTAGCCAATCACTTGCTGCAAGAAAAGGGAGACTTAAATCAAGCTCGAATTGCCTTCCTTGTTGACCCAGGGTTTGCGTTTGTGGCTACCCAATGGGCCATTTGGAGAGCTGGAGGGATTGCAGTTCCCCTTTGCCTAAGCTACCCATTACCCTCATTAGCATATGTCATAGAGGATAGTCAGGCTTCCTGCCTGATAGTAGATCGAAATCATGACAAGGTTTTGGATTCCTATGCAAAGGAAAAGGGATTGCCCCTACTTCTTTTAGACGATATTCCTTTGCGGCAAGGCAAATCTTCCCTCCCAACACTTTCTTTAGACCGAGGGGCGTTGATTCTCTATACTTCTGGGACTACCAGTCTACCCAAAGGAGTATTGAGTACTCATGCCACCCTTGAATCTCAAATTAGGACCTTGATCCACGCTTGGGAATGGACAGAAAAAGATCATACCCTCTGCCTTCTCCCCTTGCACCACGTGCATGGACTCATCAACATCGTTTCTTGTGCACTCTGCGCGGGTGCAACCTTAGAATTTCTTCATCCCTTTGAGGCAAATCAAGTCTTTGATATCTTTTTAAAAGGAAATCTGAGTGTATTTATGGCTGTGCCTACTATTTATTTTAAGTTAATTTCAGAATTTGACTCTTATTCAGAATCAAGAAAAAATACCCTGCGAACTTCTATGAAAAGGATGAGGCTGATGGTGTCGGGTTCTGCTGCATTGCCACAATCGGTCATGGAGCGATGGCAACAAGTGTCTGGGCATTACCTCTTGGAGCGCTACGGAATGACAGAGATTGGCATGGCGATTAGCAATCCGTACCGAGGCGAGAGGAGAGCGGGGTATATCGGGATGCCTCTCCCAGGAGTAGAAGTACGTTTGGTCAACGAACAAAACCAAGACATACTGCCTGGAGAAGCAGGAGAAATTCAAGTGAAAGGACCTTCCGTGTTTGCTAAGTATTGGCAAAAACCTGATGCCACTAAGAAATCCTTTACTCAAGACGGTTGGTTCAAAACAGGGGATATTGCCTGCATAGAAAGGGGATATTATAAAATTCTAGGACGGGATTCGGTAGACATCATCAAATCAGGGGGATACAAACTTTCCGCCTTGGAAATCGAGGAAGTACTGCGAAGGCATTCCCAAGTAATAGATTGCGCGGTAGTTGGTATACCAGACGAAGAATGGGGTGAAAAAGTAGCCGCAGGAATTGTCTCCTCCGAGCTAAATTCTATTTCAGAAATCAAGGAATGGTTGAAAAGCCAGCTTCCCTCCTACAAAATTCCAAAACTTATCCGTATTCTAGAGGAACTTCCTCGAAATGCTATGGGGAAAGTGGTAAAAAATGAAGTAAAAAAATACTTTTGCGAGACTTTAAACTAACCCTATGATCAAAGGACTTGCCTTACTTGCCATCTGTTTTCTTTTTGGAATGCTATGTGGAGATTCACTTGGATTGCTCCTAGGGATTGAAGCCAATGTTGGTGGTGTGGGATTTGCCATGATATATCTATTGCTCCTGAAAGAATTCTTAGAAAAGAAAGGAGTATGGACAGAGGAATTTGCATTTGGTATAGATTTTTGGAACAAGCTCTATATTCCCATTGTCCTGGCCATGGCGGCGAGCTTAAATGTAAAATCTGCAGTTTCCTCAGGAATCTTAGCCCTTTTGTCTGGAATTTTTCCTGTAGTATTAGCCTTTGGGGTATTTTTTGTTTTAATCAAAACCATCAAACCTCAGTAGGTATGGAATCAATTTTGTCTTTAATAGAAAAAAATGGGCTGATTTTCGCTTTACTCTGGGTAGGTTTACTGACCTGGGCCACAGATATTCTTTCTAAGAAGGTTTTTGCTTCAAAAATACCTGGTTCTGCCATAGCCATAGGAATTGCCTTGGTTTTTGGGTACTTGGGTGGAGTATGGGCAGATGGAAAACAAGGTCTTGCGGATTTACCTCTATTTAACGGATTGGCATTCTTGGGCGGTTCGATGTTTAGGGATTTTGCAATCGTTGCCACAGCAGCTGGAGCTAGCTTTCTCTTGATTCGAAAAAGTGGTGTTCTGGGATTAGTCTCTCTGATTTTAGGAATAGGTGTATTTTTTAGTGCGGGAGTTATCTTTGGCTGGTGTTTAGGATACCGAGATGCAGTCAGTCTTTGTACCCTAGGAGCTGGAGCGTGTACCTATATTGTAGGACCTGTTACAGGTGGAGCTTTGGGAGCAAGTTCGGAGGTAATTGCCTTAAGTATAGGTACTGGTGTGGTAAAAACCATCACTGTAACAATTTTAACTCCCGTATTGGCAAAAAAAATTGGTTTAGATTCACCTGGCGCCGCAATGGCTTTCGGAGGGATTATGGGTACATCTAGTGGAGTTGCGGCAGGCTTGGCTGCTACAGATCCTTCCTTAGTTCCCTATGGTGCTGTGACTGCCACCTTCTATACGGGTTTGGGCTGCTTGGTTTGCCCTTCTTTATTTTATCTTCTACTTAATTGGGGCATAGGTTAATTATTAAAGTAAAACTATACTATGAAAGGGATTAAATATCTTAAAATCAATTTACTAGTATTATTAGGTTTTGGAATAATTTCCTGCAATAGCTCCTCGGAGATAAAAGAGGAGCAAATGCTCTCCCAAGAAATTTCAATCCCTGAAATAGAGCAAGAAATAAAAATATATATTGATAAAGAAACAGAGTCAAACGGTGGTTTTTTTCCCGTCAAAGATCAAAATCATGACCTCAAGATGAAATTGGTACGGGTACATACGGAGTACCTATCTAATCTCGGGCCTGAGCGTCATTTTGCTTGTGTAGATCTAGTGGACGAAAAAGGAGATGTTTACGACGTTGACTTTTTCATGTCTGGTATCCCAGGGAAAATGAGTATTACCCAGACCTCTGTTCACAAACTCAATGGAAAACCCTATTACAGCTGGAAACAGAAGGAAGACAAAACCTGGTATCAAGTACCTTTGGAACAAGCAGATAATTCCTTACTGGGAGTCATTGAAGGAAAAGATAATTTTGAATTTACCTACACGGTAATCTTACCTGATTTTTCCGGCCCTGCCCGACTCTGGATGCCTGTTCCTATTTCTGATGAATTCCAGCAAGTAGAACTTCTGAAAAAATCAGTACCGATAAAATCATCGGCATTGAAAGATCCTATTCATAGAAATGAAGCATTATTTATGAATTTAGGCCCTGAGGATAGTGGCAAGACCTTGGAACTCTCCTACGAAGTGCAAAGAAAAGAAAAAGGGCCATACGACGCTGAAAAACCTGATCCAGCACTGTATTTGGCAGGAAACACCCTAATGCCTGTGGGAGGAAGATTTGAACAAATCGCTAAAGAAGTTTTGGGGCCCAAATTAAAAGATTCTCATTTGGTCCAGGCTCGTTCCCTTTACGATTATATTATAGATAACATGCGTTACATGAAATTTGGTGCATATGGAAAGGGGGATTCCAATTATGCCTGTGATTCCAAAACAGGCAACTGTTCTGAATTTCACTCCTATTTCATCTCATTGGCAAGATCTGTGGGAATTCCTGCTCGATTTGCCATCGGAGCTTCAATCCCATCAGATAGAAACGAAGGAGGAATTGATGGGTACCACTGTTGGGCTGAATTTTATGCAGAAGGAAAATGGTGGCCCATTGACATCAGCGAAGCCAATAAGTATACCGCTTTGGCTACCTACTATTTTGGGAGGCATCCTGCCAATAGAATTGAATTTACTAGAGGGAGAGATTTAGTATTTAATCCAAGTCCTTCTCAAGGACCAATTAATTTTTTGGCCTATCCCTACTTAGAAGTGGATGGAAAAGAAATAAAAGCAACGACCTACTTTACCTTTAAAAGAAATTCTTAAAAAAAAGCCTCATTCAGAGGCTCTTTCGTTTAACTATTCGCATCTTTATTGGCAGTGGTATCATCCTTGCTAGGATGTTCTCCACCCTCTGGATGCTCTCCACCTTCGGGATGCTCCCCACTCTGCTCAGTTGGAGTTTCTTCCTTGGCTTCCTCCTTTTTAGCCCCACAAGAGGACATCAAGGTGGAAAACAAAAATCCTAGCATAAGCAGACTAGCTAAAGTAATTCTAACATGTTTCATAAGGAATAAGGTTAGTTTTACTTAAAGTTAAGGCTTTCTGAAGAAAAATGATTTATCATATTTAAAAAAATAAGCATACCCGTTAATTTTTTAATCTGCAGTAGAATTTCTTAGCTTTTACCAAATTAATAAATCAGTTTTTAGTGGAAATTCGATGCAATCTCCTGTACATTTGACGCAAGATCGAAAGAAATGAGCTACTCTGGGCTATTTAAAAATCCGGACAAACAAATTTTGGCCCTTCAGTGGGTAAAAAAGACAAATAGCCTCACTCGGGTAATATCTACCTTGCTGATTTTTATGGTCTGGATCATCGATTTAGGTTTTCCTGATCAAGAGATTATCTCCATTCACTCCTTTTTTTATGGAATTATCCTGGTGATTTTGGGACAAACCTATCTTTACAGGCTGATTTTTATTTACAAAGAATCGAGTACCAAACGCCTGAATTTAGAGGTTTTTCTTATCCTCTATTTACATTTTACAGCAGCTATTGAGTTTGGGTGGTTGGAAAATTGGCAAGACTTGCAAGCATACGAAAACCTAATTACCAACTTTCTTATATTTCTACTTTTTTTTATTGAAATGAGTCGTTTGAGCCTGGGAATAAATAAAATGTCTATTCATCCGGCATTAATTTTTATCCTTAGCTTCCTGCTGGTGATCGTTATAGGCACTCTTTTGCTAAAGCTACCCAATGCGACCGTAGGAGGTATTTCTTGGATTGACGCCCTTTTTACGGCCACTTCTGCCGTTTGTGTGACTGGTTTAATCGTAGTCGATACAGCTACCGTCTTTACGGGAATGGGCAAGACTATCTTGATGTTACTTATCCAAATCGGAGGATTAGGCATGATGACCTTTACCAGCTTTTTTGGATTCTTTTTTAAAGGTGGACAATCTTTACAGAGTCAGCTTTTTCTTAAGGACTATATCAATGAAGACAATATTGGAAAAGTAGGCTCCACCCTGATCAAAATTATTCTCTTTACCATTGGATTTGAATTACTAATGAGTATAGGAATATTTTTTGTGGTGGATGATAGTCTTTTCGCATCCACATCAGAGCAACTCTTCTTCTCTATTTTTCATTCCATTTCTGCCTTTTGTAATGCCGGATTCTCTACCCTTACCAATGGCCTATACGAAATAGGCTTTCGCACCGAATACCACGTACATCTACTTCTGGCGATCACCATTATAGTAGGAGGAATAGGTTTCCCAGTAATCGTGTCCTATGCGCAAGTGACCAAAAGAATTTGTCAAAATTGGTTCAATATCTGGACTAAAAAAGATTCCTTTTATCACCATACGCCTAGAGTTTTCAATATCAACACCAGTTTGACCACGGTGACCACCCTACTATTGCTTTTCATAGGGTTTGTAACGTACTGGATTTTTGAACAACAGCGTACCCTGGCAGGCCTTGATGGCTATGGAAAAATAGTCACTGCCTTTTTTGGTTCCGTTACCCCAAGAACCGCAGGATTCAATACGGTAGACATGACCCAACTAGCTCTGCCCACCATATTGATTTACTTGATTTTGATGTGGATAGGCGCTTCCCCTGGTTCTACGGGGGGTGGACTTAAAACCACCACCTTTGCCGTGGCAGTGCTAAATGCCTTGAGTATTGCCAAGGGAAAGGATCGTGTGGAAGTATTTAATAGACAAATTGATCCTGAAACTGTTAGAAAAGCTTTTGCGGTGATCCTACTTTCCTTTTTGGTGATAGGACTTGGGGTATTTATGGTTTTGTTCTTTAATCCTGAATTGGGTATTTTAGATGTAGCCTTTGAAGTATTTTCTGCCTTTGCTACGGTAGGTTTGAGTTTGGGAATCACAGCAAAGCTAGCCACAGGCTCTAAATTGGTCATTTGCTTGATTATGTTTTTGGGAAGGGTTGGTACCCTGACCGTGTTGGTTGCTTTCATTCGAAAAACCCGCTCCCTGCGCTATAAATTTCCTCAGGAAGGGGTCTTTATTTCTTAATACATTGTTACTATGAAATACATTATTGTAGGTATGGGTAATTTTGGTGGCTTTTTAGCCGCCCGTTTGACCGAATTGGGTCATGAAGTTATTGGGGTAGATTCTAGCGAGGTTAAAATCGAGCAGATCAAAGACAAAATCACCCATGCCATCTTGATGGATGCCACGGATGCGGAAACAGTCAAAACTCTACCCTACAAGGATTGTGATGCCGTGATCATCACCATTGGAGAGAACGTAGGGGCTTCCATCATGGTAACAGCCATTTTTAAACAGCTCAACGTGACCCGCTTGATTAGTAGATCAATTAATGACGTGCACGAAACAGTCATCAAGGCAATTGGAGTTTCAGAAATTGTTCATCCAGAAGAAGATTCCGCTGAACGCATGGCGAAAAGGCTACAAATGAAGAATGTGCTGGATTCTCTTGATATCTCAGACGACTATAATGTCATCGAAGTAAAAACCCCAGAGCGATACGTTGGTATGACCTTGGAAGAAACCAATCTGAGAAGAGAGTATAAAGTCAGTGTGATTACCATCATCCACGAAATTGAACGAACCAACATGCTGGGTAAAAAATCAATTATCAAAAAGGTGGTAGGAGTAGTCAACGGAAGTACAAAAATTCAATCGGGAGATGTTCTCGTTCTTTTTGGCCTGGCAAAAGACATACAGCGCATATTAGAACTCTAGTTGGCTAGAAAATAAATCCTTGTCCAACTCGACTAAGCTGTTAGCCTTAGGCTCATTTTATTTTAATTCGTGAACCACTCCTAATTCCTGCGTGTTGTAGGATCACTGAGTTGAGTTTGCCGTATGGTATATAGCTCTCTCTTGTTCATCGCTATGCCCACTGAACCAACCCGTGTTCATCGTAGAACTTTTCCCCTGACGGGGATGAGCTGTGCCGCCTGTGCGTCTAGCGTAGAAACCATCCTCACCCATACCCAGGGTGTTCAAGAAGCTCAGGTAAATTTTGCTACATCCACCGTTCAAATCGTCTGGGACGAGAGCATAACGGAAGAAGGATTGGATCAGGCGCTTCAAGAACTGGGATATGGGTTGATTTTAACCCAAAAGGAAGTAAATCAAGCGGTCTTTGAAATTCAGGAAAACACCTACTTACATCTTAAAAGCCAGACCATAGCTGCTGCCATCCTAACGTTACCTGTCTTTATTTTGGGTATGTTTTTTATGGATTGGGTTCCTGGACGATGGATAAGCATGGTGCTTTGCGTTCCCATACTTTTTTATTATGGTGGACATTTCTACCTCAGAGCAATAAAGCAAGCTAGACATGGTAGAGCCACCATGGACACCTTGGTAGCCCTTAGCACCTTGATATCATTTGTATTTTCTTGCTTCAATACCTTTTTTCCAGAGTATTGGCACGTCAAAGGACTACATTCCCATGTCTATTTTGAATCAGCTTCGGTGATATTGGTATTTGTCTCTTTGGGAAAAACGTTAGAAGAGCGAGCAAAAAGTAAAACGGGTACAGCCTTAAAAAAATTAATTGGTCTGCAACCCAAAACCTTTACTCGAATTCTTCCTGATCAAGTAGAAGAGATCCCTCTAGAGGAAGTAAAAATAAGAGATAGGATTCTGGTAAAACCTGGAGAAAAAATTCCAGTTGATGGCCAAGTAGTCTTTGGAACAAGCTATGTAGATGAGAGCATGCTCAGCGGAGAATACTTGCCCGTAGAAAAGGTGCTCGGGTCCCGAGTTTTTGCCGGGACAATAAACCAGAAGGGTAGTCTAGAAATCCTTGCTCAACAAGTAGGTAGCACTACCCTACTCGCTCAGATTATTCAAAGGGTTCAACAAGCCCAAAATAGTAAGGCACCTGTTCAGCGTTTGGTGGATAAAATTTCAGCCATATTCGTTCCCCTTGTCATCCTAACTTCTGTAATAACCTTTGGATGCTGGATGGTTTTTGGAGGAGAAAACGCAGTATCTTACGGTACGTTATCTGCAGTATCTGTATTGGTAATAGCTTGTCCTTGTGCCCTAGGCTTGGCTACACCTACTGCCTTGATGGTCGGGATGGGAAAGGCTGCAGAACAACAAATTCTTATTCAAGATGCAGAAAGTTTAGAACTGGGATACCGAGTTACTTCTCTGGTGGTAGACAAGACGGGAACATTGACCGAGGGTAAACCTAGGGTTAGCAATTACTGGGAAAATCCGGAAGTCAGCTCCTCTCAATTTCTAAATTCTTCTTCTTTGCTCCTGGCTTTGGAAAGAAAATCTAGTCATCCTTTGGCTGAAGCGCTTATATCCTATGTAGTACATAAAAATCTTCCCTTTTTAGAGGTTGAAGAATTTGAGAATATTCCTGGATCTGGAATTACAGGTAAAATTGCAGGTACAACCTATTTTCTTGGAAGTAAAAAATGGGTCATTTCTCAAGGAGTGTCGTGGACTGACACTTGTGCTGAATTGGTAAAAAATTGGGAAGAAAAGGCGCAAACGATTATATGCCTAAGTAATGAAACGCAAATACTAGCTCTGGTTGGGATTGAAGATCAGGTAAAACAAAATGCGAAAGAGGCGATAGCCGATTTAAAAAAGATGGGGATAGAAGTTTTTCTTCTTTCTGGAGATCAACTAAACCCAACGAGAGCAATAGCGCAGCAATTGGA
>Ga0169931_10008124_pt1 | contig 15384 bp, 8 predicted proteins | sample Kivu_15m_20L_FD_129675 | JGI IMG/M metagenome (GOLD analysis project Ga0169931, IMG submission 129675) | Freshwater microbial communities from Lake Kivu, Western Province, Rwanda to study Microbial Dark Matter (Phase II) - Kivu_15m_20L... | ecosystem: Environmental > Aquatic > Freshwater > Lake ... | reverse complement strand
TCCAATTGTGGACCCACTTGCATTCTTGACTCGATTATCCTCAAAGTATCCGATTGTAGTCCCACTACTATTTCGAATGCGATTCGTATCAAAATAACCAATAGTAGTGCCGCTACCATTTTTTACTCTACCATCTTCGATGTAACCAATTGTAGTTCCCCTACTATTTTTTACTCTACCATCTTCGATGTAACCAATTGTAGTTCCCCTACTATTTTTTAGTCTTTGAGCAAAGAGAGAACTTGACGTAAAAACTAATATGAGAGAGGCTATGATTATATTTTTCATGTAGTTTATTAGTCTTTAAATAAATTTGTTTAATTTAATTAATATTCCTTAGAATAATTAAATTTACTTACTAGATATGTGGGTTGGTTATATTTAAAGTACTAGTTGTGTTGCAGCTTAATCCAAAAATTGAAAGGTATATTCAGAGTGTAGAAATTTCACACTCATTTGCTAAAAATTACAGCCATGGTATAAGTAGGTCTAATGAATCTTGGGAATTATTTGAGCCTACAAGATTTGTGTACGCATTTTTTTCATTTAACATGATTTTTTCGATTAATTGGCCTGTAACATTAAAAATTAATAAAGGACTTAAATATTTTAATCGACGTGATGGTGAATTTGCGAAGTTGCAAATTAAAAATCTTGTTAATTTTATTCATCAAACAGACTCAAGTTGTTTTAAAAAGTGTTTAGTTGATTTTAAAGAAATAAAGCATATTTATCAAGAATGCTTAAATATGCCTCAAGACTTTAATTCTGGGCGAAAAAATCCATATACTGGTAATACAATTGCTCACGATTTTATCGCCGCTGCAAAATTGTTTACTGATGGCTTGAATTTAACCAGTGAGGACCACTTTAATTTATTACAAATGGCCTATGCGGTTCGAAACAACCTATTTCATGGTGAAAAAAAAGCTTTGCAAATGCGTGAAGAAGGTCACAGAAGACGACTTTATCATTATGGGAGTATCATTTTAGCAACCAACGAAAGTTTTTTTACTATAATTGAAAATGTATTTAAATATTATCGTATTGAGTCTTGGGAAGTAAATGATAATATTTAATTAACCAACCCGAACTGTATATTAAATTACATAAGTTTAAATGATGAATGTAATAGTATTATCTGTGTTAACTAACGGGTCTAGTCTGTAGGTAAACATGTCCCAAGCTAAAGATTCTACTGCAATTGGAGGGACGTTGTTATTAAATACTCTGTGAGTAAAGTCTAAAATAATTTCAAGAAATGTATTTTCATAGTACCTTTCTGCATCCATATTATTTAATCCTGTTATTTCATATGCAACTCTGTATCCAGGAAGAGAATCTCGTATAATTGATTTTCTTAAAAGCCTCTTCAAATCTCTTTTTGAATGGCTCATTATTTGCTTATCAACTATGTATTCAAGAGATTTATTTAGGCCAAATACATTAGCAAACGCCTCCTCTAGACAATAATCTGTATAAAGTGTTTCACAATAAAATTTGTGAAAGGAATTAGTATATACAGGCTTGCGAATAGCTAATTCAAGCTTAGTGCCTAATAATTCAAATTTGTGATGAAACATTTCATGGAAGTAGGTTTGCAAAAACGATAATATGCCAGCTTCTGTTTGGGTTAAACCCGCTACAATATTATTCAAGTTGTTGTAATTGTAAATTCGACTGCCTTGAGCTTGTAAAAGTTGGATATTCATATAAATACCCCAAGATTCTGGATAGAAGTGATATGGCTTATAGAATCCAAGGTAATTTGGCTTAATAAGTCGATTAGGCTCTTTGTGGTCGTCCTCAAGCTCCGTTATAAAATTTTCTAATTTAGATTTTGTTTCTGTTAGTAAGTCTTCAAGAAAGTTACTACAATCGGGATAGGGGGAAGCGTCGATATCGGAGTGAGAATAATTTATTTCTTCAGTTGGTTCTTTAGTTAAATTATCTAAGTTTAGTAATTTTATAATCTCAGTTAACTCATTTCTATTGTCTGGGAATGGTATATTAGTTTTCTCAATAGTGTAAGTTTTTTCTTTGTAAACGATTGTTTCCCCCTCTTTAATTTTTTTATCGTTTTCATCCGGTTTGCCGAAAACGTTAGCAATTTCTGAGATTTTTTTTTCTCGGTCTGAGTAGTATTTTGAATTTGATTTCATATTTTTTGGTTTGAATGATTGTAGCTCTTTAAATATGAATATACAGCCTTTTTTATAACCGTTAATGAAATTATAAACTGGGAATATTTTCCCTGGATTCAATACTTACAGTACCAAAAACGGTGACGACTTAGTATCTTATTTGTAAAACGAAATTTAGTGGTACTTTTCCATCGAAGGTTATAAAGATATTATTGTTATAAAATTTACTAAATTGTTGTCAATTAAATAATTATTGATTTTCTGTAAGTTTTGCTATGTGCTTATTAAATTTGGGTCTTACCTTTGCCTTTAAGGTAATTGTATTTTTTAATACACTTTCTAGGTGATAACTATTTTAATGAATTTACCTTTTCAGTTGTTATAATCTGATTGCTCTCTATTACCTTTTTAGTCTCAGGTTCTGAAAATTTATATATTTTTAACTCCTCGATAAGTTCGTTGAATTCATTATTTGTGGCAACTACTACTTTGTCTAGCCCTATGACATCTCCACTCAGTATTTTCATTTTCACGCCTTTCGCTTCTTTTTCTTCTAACGTAACTAAATAGCTTAGTGCTTTTCTATGAACATACTTTAATGCTATTGCTTCCAGGTCTGCTTGCTTATATCGTTCACGTAAACTTGTTTTTGCTGATATACATATTGGACCTCTCTCGGCTGTGTAGAACATTAAATCATAAATTACATTAGGCACAAATGCTACTTTAGCACTTAGATAAAGGGGTAATATATTTTCTCTAATGCATAAAGTTGCAAGTATATATTCAAATATTTTACCATTGAGATTGTTATTTCCTCCAGGATGTTTCAAATATGCTTCCCAATATTTTGAAATATATTCTGAGGGACATTTATATTTTAAAGTTAAAAAGTTTTGAAATAAACTATCAAAAACTTTTTCCGCTTTATTATTTGTGCCTAATGTAATTCCTAATTGATTTAATTTACTCATTATTGGGTTTATTTTTTTAATGCTTTTAAAATTAACCTTGCTGTTGCCTGAATCGCCGGAACAGCGACAGAGTTACCTAATTGCTTATATCTAGCTGTATCAGCAACTGAATCAGGAAATATAAAATTGTCTGGAAAGCCCTGAAGTCTTGCCCACTCTCGGGGGGTCATTTTACGAATCCCTTCTCTATTTACACTTCCCTTGATATGAGTTTTCGGAGTAAAGTCTGTTATTCTGTGATCATAGACTAAATTTCTTTCTCTGCCCATTCCACCCACTACAATTGCATTTGCAATTCCACTATCAGATATGATTTCAAAACCAAAACCGTTTCCCTTTCCTTGATGTCTTGCCTTGTGATCGATTAACGTTTTTAGATATTGTGTTGAAAGGTAATATTTCGTTTCTGGAACTTTTTTTTCTTTTACATCTGAAAACTTTACTTTAATTTTTAATGGTCTTGGGAATTCAAATTCATTTACGCCAGTATCTTTTCTAAAGCCAATAATGAATATTCGTTCTCTGTTTTGTGGAACACCAAAGTCTTTTGCATTAATAATTTCGGGTTCTGGAACAAAATAATTAAGATCGGTTCGTAATACATTTAGGATTGTTGAAAGAGTTCTGCCGCCGTTATGGTTTCTTAGTCCTTTGACATTTTCAAGGAAAAATGCTTTTGGTTTTTTATTTTTGATAATTTCTGCTACTTCAAAAAATAATGTTCCTCTTGTGTCTTCAAATCCGCCACGTTTCCCTGCAATTGAAAATGCTTGACACGGAAATCCTGCACATAATATATCAAATTCATTAGGTATAAACATTTTTGTTTCTTTTTTGGTAATATCACCAAATGGAAATTCCCCAAAATTTGCTCTATACGTTTTTTGCGCTTCTTTATCCCATTCACTTGTGAATACGCATTTCCCTCCTAAGTTTTGCATTGCCAGCCTGAAACCGCCTATACCTGCAAAAAGGTCAATGAATTTAAAATTATAATTCTTAGGACTTGGGAAAGGAACATCCTTTACATCAAATAGAAGTTGCTGCAAGGCTTCATCTTGAAGTATGCTTAAATTTTCTTCTTTATTTCTATATTGAACATACTCTTTAATTACTTTTTCAGCTTCCTTTTTAAAGTGCTTAGAAGCTTTATCATTAATGTTTTGAAGGTAATGAGTAATTAGCGCTTTCTTGTTTATATATATATATTCATTTGACTCGGCAAATCCCATTTTTAAGATTTTATTGCTAAATTCTTCAATGCTTATTTTCTTTTTTACTTTCATTTATAATCTAGATATAACTGTGTTAGCACAATTTCGTAAAATAATTCTCATATCCTTTCTACTAAAACAAAATATTATTAATTTACCTTAAAGTTTAAAATATCAATTACGCCTTCCTTTTTTGTAAAACTTTCTAGGTTTATTTACGTTGGTTAAGCCTCTTAATTAACCTGAACCTGGTACTTGTCTATAACTAAATTGGGATTTAGGGCAGTTTTTTTACTATTAAAGCCCAGGTTTATTTATTTCTACTAAATATTCTGGTTTTTAAATTTAAAAAATCCTAATTCTGGTCTCTCTAGGGTTCCAATAACTACAGCTCTATCCAGTAACAAATTAAACTCCTCGCAGCTAGTTTCTGAAACTATTGTACAATTATGACAAGCTCCGCCGTTTGCTGAGCCTGGGCCCTGTCCACTTGAAAGCCCAACTTCAATGCAAACTGGATCTGCAGAGCACCAAGATGCGTCTTCTAAGGCCTCAATGATGTTTTTACTTAGAAATTGCTCTCTTCCTTGATTAACCAAGCCGCCTAGTGATCCCTCAGAATCTGAGCCTCCAGTATAAACCAAAACCCCACACATATTTGTTTTTTCATCATTAGAATAAAAAATTCTTTCTTTTAGCGAAGAAGAGCCATATCCGCAGTTATAACAAAGTCTTTTAATTAAAAGATGAGCAAATGTATGAATCATCAAAAAAACTGGGTCTATATCCCGGCGCTGGTAATCTGAGCTTAAGTTTTCTTGATAATTATGGTAATTCGAAATAATTTTAATAAAGTTGTTGATTTTTGCTATGGATTTTCTCCATTCTTTAATCTTATCTGTTTTGAATTGAAAAAATATTCCCTCTCCATGAACGACATTTGCAGGTAGCCAGTCAAGATCACTATCGCTTAACATTGCCATTATCTCTCTTTGTTTTAAGCTGTTTACAGGCTTCAGCCTTGTAAATCCTGTGAAGGCAATTGTTTCTCTCAATTTTTCCAATAAAACTATGCTTTCAAAATTTTCGATAAGAATTTCGGGAATGAAATAATTACTAAAATCTGTAATTTTTTTTGTTATCAGTTCTTTGTGAATTATGCTATCTTTAGTAAATGTTTTAAATTCTTGAAAGCGATATTGTTGATCATTATCATTATTATCTTCTTCTTCAGATTCTTCATGTTTCTCGAATAATTCTATTACATAATTTAGAAGAAAATCTCCTGCTATTTCTCCTCTTACTACTTCATCTCTATCTTCAATGAATATTGAAAGATGTGTAAGGTTTTCAGTATCTAAATTATACTTATCCCTAAATCTTTCAATTCCTGCTCGTTCAACAATTTGCTTAGCTTTCTCTTTATCTGCATCATCTTCAGGAATGTAGATTGATGAAACTAATTTTGAAAAATGAACATTGGAAGCGCCTTTTAAAACCACTTGTAATTCTTCCCCACAAGTTGAATCAGGCATCGATAATCCTAGCCATGGTTTTTTACCTTTACAGGTATAATTAATTTTTTTTAGAGAACCGTCATTTGTTATTCCACCTAAAGTTTTAGATGTACCACATGTACATGAAATTAAAATGTTACTCAAATCGCCTGCACCACCTGTTTCATTATATTTCAGACTATGAGTGGTTTCATTATTTGGGGGGCCATTATGAACCCAATATTCAAAAGGGACATCTTCTATGTGTCCTTTTGAACATATTGCTACAAATCTAACAGGTATCAGTTTCCCGTTACATTTAGTCTCGTCAATGATATTGGAACAATAAAATAATTCTTGAGAACCCCATAGCGGTTTATTTTCCATTTTTCCGCATTTTCTGCAATAAAACCAACACGGGAATCGGACTCCTAATATTGGTATTTCCTTATTTCTTTTAGTTTTCTCTTTCCATGCAAATGGTTTATAAAGTTTTTTTATCCCGAGTCTTTTAATAAGTCTATTCTCAATAATCTCAAATTCGACTTTGTCAAATGTTAAACCTGCTCTATCAGCCGCTTTTTTTCTTGATTCAAATCCTTTTACCCATAGATTTAATCCGCCTGTCATTATAGATACATCGTTTGGGAAATTTTGTATTTGCCCGACTCCAAATGGTGCTAGTAGCTGGCCAGTTCTAACCTTATTATCGCTCTTTTTAATTCTATTAGGCTTTTTAGAGCCTGTTTTTTTTTGTTTTTTAGCCATTTTATGGATTATAAATTTTTACATATGATTCAGAATCTACTCCTCTCATTGAGGTATTTGTTTTAAGTGGAAAAAATCTGCTAGTATCGATGCTTGAAGGAAGTTCTGCCGATGCCGCATACAATAAAATTGATATAGCTGGATTTTTTAGTACAGTATAGTTGCCAGGATCTCCATAGCTGGAAACGGCAGTATTTTGAAAATTCTGAATTAATTCTTCCAACTTATTTTTTACATTCTGTTCCTCAAGTTCATCAATAATATTCGCTCGATCAGTCAGTATCTTTTTTATCAGACTCGAAAGTAAATTAAAAGATTCCCCTTGCTCAGGCTTATGCCTTAGCGAATCATGGCTAAGCTGTCTTAATAGTCCAATAAATACAGCATGTAGGGCCCTTTCTCGCGAGTTAACAGAAAATGGTGTAACGGATGTTGGCTCTACATTGGCATAAATTCGTGAGTGATAACTTTGAAATTGCTCATAATGTGATTTATCTCTAGGCTTTGTCGGGCTGTAAATTGTAACAACTAAGCCCTGGCCCGTATATTGACTTGAATTTTCATGCAAATTTTTAAGTTCACGACCAACTCTAGAGCTTGCCTGAATGTACTCTGCAGTCGTCTTTGGTTGGCCATGTACGACCATTAGCCCAAGTCTAGAAACGTCAACTCCTGTTGCAATCATATTTGTTGCCAAACAGATATCAAGTGCCTTATTGTCAATATTATTATATTTTTCTTCTAACTTTTTTAATATACGGGGTATTTCACTGTCTGACATCCGGCTAGTTAATTCTGTGTAAAATTTTGGAAATCTTCTCTCATCTTTTCTAATTAACTCTCTATTGCACAGTGTTTTTATATACTGAATTATATCACTATTAATTAGTGTACTTGCGCTCCCAAGTCCTCTAATACTATTAAAATAGCCTATTATTGTCCAATAATAATTCTTCTCTAGCTCGTTATAATTACTTTTATTTCCTGCTTCAAGAAGCCTGGAGTAAACACGAGTTTCGGCTGTTTGAATTGACTTGTATCCAGGGGCAAGAACTCCAACGTATTTTCTCCCAGGTTGTATTTTTATGTCTACAACATTTGAAAACCATGTTTCACCAAATTCGATTCCCTGTGGCGGGAAGATGTTTAAATGCTCTTGTTTTATTCCATATAAATTTCTTATTTGTTCTCCTGCTTTGCTAATTGTAGCTGACGAAGCAATAATTTTAGGTGGTATGAAATCTTTTGTATGTATAAAAGGTGGTAATGTAATTTTATAATTATTACATAGGGTTTGTATCATAGTTTCATAGAGGCCTACTATAGTACCTAACGGTCCAGCTATCAAGTGTAATTCATCCTGTATTATTAATTCAGGCGGTAATATTCTACTGACTCTTTTATTATAATCTTTATTATGATCATATCTAAAGCCAAACAGTGTACCAGCCTGCAGGTAGTCATATTCATTTTTAGCAGCATATTCTCCAGCCTTCCATGTTAACATGGCGAATTTATCAACGGTGCCAATTACCAGTGTAGGTTTAATTTTAAAAATATCTTCATCTACTACATATAATGGTAACTCGTCCCAATTAAGGCAATTTGTATCACAGTTTTCATTTTCACATTTGAATACTACTCTTTCATCATTGCCGTTTCCAACTTTCTTCAACCCTTTAGTTTTGACAGTTTCCGTAAAAACATCTTCATTAAGTTTTCCAATTTGAGCTCCACAGCATGGGCATTTCATTACCATAAAAACATAAGGCTCGTTGTTATCCTCGCTTATAGAATTGAAATGATAAACTGCTCCATTATTTTCATTTCCTTTATTGTTATTGGGGGTTGAATTTCCGCCAACCCAAAGGCCAATAGAAATTTTATCAACCCCTAGTTCAAATTGATTTTTATTCCGTATTATCTCGCATGCACAGATTAGAGATGAAGCTCTTTCGTATTGTTGTACCGTCAATAATCTAAGAGTATACCGCATTAATATTGTGGTACCTGAATATTTTTGGTAATCATGACTTCCATCGGTAACTGCTTTTATTCGTCTTGTAAATATCTGAAATGCTGATAATCCAAGATATGCTTCTGTTTTGCCGCCACCAGTTGGAAACCATATTAGGTCAAGGATTTTTCTATCAACGCTATGTTCATTCCATACTGCCTCAATATTCATTAATATAAAAGCTAACTGAAAAGGTCTCCAGCGGCCTTTCCCTATGGCATGAAAATTTTCTAAACTTATAATCTCGTATTTTTTCAGTATAATTTGATTGCTGCCCTCCTCTCTGACCCAACTTCTTAGATTTATTTTGGAACGTTGTTGTTGCCAAAGCATTGCACGATTCATCCATCTAAAGCATTTGACTAAATGTTTATTAGGGATGCCTTCTGTCAAAAGCCGTACCCCTTTTTCAATTCTTTCATAATTTTTTTTACATTTAATTATATTTGCCTCAGCAGCCAGGATATAATGTTGGAGCATGTGATTTCCTGTCCATTCCGACACCTCCGCTTGTACTTCATTTATCCATTTAAGGTATTGATCCCGCAGATTTTTTAGTGCCTGCTTTCCTGACTCCCAATCTGCTGTTTTACAATCAGATAAATTAAACATAGCTAGGGAATCACTGTCCTTGGCCGCTATGAGGGGAATTTCATATTCTGGAAGCACGCTTGTTTTTATTTTTCTGATAAACTCATTATCAGATTCTTCCCAAACTGCTGCGCATCCATGGCCAACCCCAAACATCTTCTTTTTACGATATAAAAGATTCAACTCTGCAAGCTCAGTATCACCTCCCAAGTTTTTTTCTCGATATGTGCATATCGTTTTATTATCAGGTGCTGAAATTAAAATCTCGTTTTGAAATAGTGAATTTTGAGATACATTTCCCTTTCGCACATTAACTATTGTAAATGTCAAGATTAGATTTCCCTCTTGTATATCAGTACTTGAACTTCTATTTGTAATTATTAATTGAAGCCATTCCATACCTTCATGGTAATAAATAATTTCTTTTTTAAAAATGCCTTTTAACGTAATTTCTTGTAGTTCAATAGTAATAGGATTAATTAAAATAGGTCTTCTAATATAGTATTCGCATTCATAGTTTGATTCGATTATAGACCCTTGTTTATCATAATGTAGTTTTGGTTTTGTACCTGTACCTTTTTCGTATCTGGCAGAGGAGATATTTAATTGCAGCCTTCCTAATTTTTTGCATTTAATTGTTAAGCCCATGGCAGCGGGTTTTAATTGATTAGCCATGGATACAACATCATCATCATCTGCTTCGTTTTCAACAGCTCTATTATTTTCATCTACCTCTTCTCTCTCTGCCTCTTGAGTTTGTTGATTATCATTTTCTTCTCCCTGTTGTGAATTATTGTCATCGCCATTTTCTTTTTCAACATCTTCTTGAGTTACTTCCTGCGGAAATAATATTCCTGCTCCATATCGGTCTATGGGACTGTTACTTATGTGGACTCCTTTCAATAAAATTTCTTCACCAGTTGCGTGGTCTGTGTATGGAATATCACTGCCAGGATTAGCTTTTACACCAGGACCTACAACCTCTTTTTTTAATTCTTCTATTAAAAACTCTCTCATGTGATTTATACTAAATGATTAAATTTTCTTATTAAATGTTTATAGTCTTCTTGAATAAATTTAAATAAATATAAATATACCTTGAATCGTGCTCTAGATATTCCAACATAAAGAAGTCGTGAAGCTTCAGTTGTACTAATTTCTTCAAATCCAAATAAAATTATATAGGTATTTTCAAGGCCCTTAAAGGATTTAATAGTTTCTTCTTGTAAACCTTTCTCAATTGCATCTTTTATTATTACTGAGTTAATACTTAAACTAACTTTTTGAGGAGAAAGTAGTGTAATACTTGAGTAAGTGACATTTTGATTTTTAAGTGAGATAATTGTTGCTTCAATTGATTGTATTAGTTCTGCAGTATTTCTTAAAAAATTTATGGTATTCGGATCGCCCTCGGGCATACCTGCTCTTGTTTCCAATTTTTCGCAACCAGTTAGACTGATGTTTAGATTGCTTATTATTTTCGGGTTTCTGCAGTTGTATTTTAACCGTAGTTTTGAGTAATTAGCTCGATTAGTAAGTCTGTCGAGAGCTTTTTCTGCTGGCACATCAAGATAAAATGCCTGATTGCTTAGATCTCCAAAAAAAGTCCAATTGCCGTCTTTCAATCCACCTTTCAATATTGTTCCCATTGCCTCAAGTCTTTCATCCGTCAATAAATCTTGTATCTCATCTATTATAAGATAATCAAGCTTTTCATTTTCAGGCCGGTCCGAGTATTCTAAAAAAAAGTCTGTAGGAAGTTCTATTGACCAAAAGTTTTCACTGGGATCTTTTGGCACAGATTTCTTTAACTCTGAAAGCATAAAACCATCTATAGTTCCAACCTTGCCATTATTAATTGAAAAATTTGGAGATATTTCAATTATTTTTTTTCTTATTTCAGACCCCAAGAGTTTATTATAGCAAAATAAGCCTACTCGTAAACCTTCTTCAGATTTTCTTCTTGCAACTTCGAGTGCCATTATTGTTTTCCCTGTTCCAGCTCCACCAAGTATTAAATTTCTAGGGTTATCATAGATGGAGTCGATTAATTCGAATTGTTGTTCAGTAAACTCTTTAATCAAGTATTCATCATCTGCAATTCGATTAATCAACGCATAGTCGTAACGGAAATCCCCTCTAAGTGCATTTTTAAATACTTCACAATCTTTTTTTGATGGTCTCGAATCTTGATCATTATACCAAAAAGAACTTTCTGTGTCTGAATACTTTTTGTGCCAATTTATTGAAAGATTTCTAAAAAATTTATTTATTTCCTTAAAATGCTTTCTTAGGAATAACTCCCATTTTTCAGCTTCTGTTCCAAGGTTGTTGAATTCGTTTAGTGAGGTGAACATTACCCCACTTCCGAACATGAATTTGCTGAACTTTTCTATTTGATTATTATTGTTGAAAATCAATGGTATATTTCTTCTTAAAGAATGTGTGGCTTCTTTAATTTGTTGAAATGGGCCTCTGCTTTTTATTGTTTCCTTGCCTTTTCTATCAATAAACTTCCACCTTCCGTCTTTAAGCCGCTCTACACCACCATGTTTAACTTCTAAACAAAAAAACCCCTCCCCAGGGATCAAAATTAAAAGATCAATCTCGCCTGATATATTTTTTACATGTCGATTGAGAAAGACCGAATGAAGTACTATGTAATCAGGACAGTCTCGGATTAACGCATTGTATACCATTTTCTCGCCGTCAGAATTAAAATTCATATTTGTGCGTATTAAATATTTGTTATTATGCCGATTTTATCTAGTTCAATATTTAAATTTTCTGGCGACATTTTATGTTTTACAATGCCATGTTTGATTAGAATTGACACTGTGTTAATGTTCACGAAAAATTCTCCAAAATTAGACAGCCTGTTTCTCCTAATATACTGGTCAATCTCATTTCTTATACTCTCTCTATTTCTTCTATCATTTTTTTCAACTATTCTTTTCGCTATCATAATTTTTTTATATTCTTCATCTATTTTTGAAGAACTAGCGGCTAATAGAATTAATTTTAGGTTTTCACTTTCTGGTGCGTTAATAAATCTGCTTTTATGCGACCAATTTCTTAAGTTAGAGATTTCGGGGTTTGCTTGTGTTAATTTGTTTTCATTTTTTAGAGCGTTTAGCATGTGCGATAATGCTGTATAATTCCCACTGAATTTCATTAGTAAATTTTGAAGTTTATCATACCAATTATCCAAATCCTCAAATACTGAATTATCAACGATTAAATCGCCTCGCATTTCTAAAGTATCTTTACGAGTAAAAATATATGTGAAAACTCTGTCCCCAGGTTTTATTTCTTCCCAATCAGCTTTTTCAAATCTATTATTTCTGTTAAGTACTAAGATTTTAGACGCCCCATTTTTTTTTAAAAAAACTAATTTGTTTCCTTCTAACTCTATAATATTTACAGGAAAATTAGTAGCTCGCCCTGAATCATCATTTGAATTACTGAGTTTATCATGATTTTGATATTTGTCTAACTCTATTTTTTGTTGCAATTCATCAAAGTCATTTGTAAGATTGGTTAATTTTACGTCATTTTCAAGACTATCGCACTTTTCATGTAAGTATATTATGTTTTTGTCTGAAGGGTCGTTATTATTCCAAAATGGGATATAAGTCCTTGGAAGTAAATCGTTAATTTGGTTATTAAATTGATTAGTTGCAATTATAAATCTGTTATATATGTTTTCAGCTTCATTACAGAATCCAAAAAAATATGTATCTGAAAAGTTTTCAAAAAGTTCTTTTCTCAAAAAATAATACTTTCCTTCTTCAAAGGGAGTGCCTGTAAAAAGAATAGTATTTCCTTTTAACTTTGGCAGCGGTAAATATTTCTCACCTAATCGGTAGAATATCTGATTAAAATAAACTATATCGTCAGATGAAATATTTAATTCTTTGGAATTGATAATTGAAGTATTATTTTCTAATAAATTTAAAATTTCATCTAGTAAATGAGTAATTTTTTTAGAATTTGAACTCAATTGGTTCCTGATCTGATTATAAATTAAACTAAAACTTTCTATTGCACTTCTTACCTCATTTGTGACTTCAACTTCTGTAGGGCTATTTTTTAGCCAATAGATAACTGGTCGAAGATGATTTGAATATGCACTTTTTACTCCTTCAAATCCCTCAAGTTGTCGTAATGCACCTAATATTTCAAAACTATAAAAAAATTTATCAATGATATTTGATTTATCTACGTAAGCATTAATACATATTTTTTGCTCAAGATATCTTTTGCATAAGTTATATGTTTCGTAGTCGAGACAATTATCTGTTGGTTTACGATCCTTTACTGCTATAATTTTATTTGTCTTCCAATTGAGTTGGTATCTTTTGTTTAAAATATTTTGGGTTAAATTTTGAAAAGTCTCCCTTGAGCTATTTTTATAGTTTGCGTAGTCAGATAATATAATTACTGGTATTTTTTTGGCAATAAGTTCGTTTATTGCATTTGAGTATTCGATTGCTAATTCAGGTTCATCTAAAATAATACACTTAACTAGCGATATGTCAAATGTAGTTTCATTTAAATCGGGCAAAAAATTATTTATAATATTTTCAAGGCTTAATGCTTTATCTGAATAGTTGTTTTTGACTAAGATATCCTTTAAATTATCTAGTTGGTTGACCAGCTTTTCCATGCCAACAATAGGTGCTGATAATTGTAAATGAATTAATTGTAAGTTTTTTTTTATGCTGGTCTCCTCTGGCTCAAATTCGAGACCGAAAAGACCATTAAAGAAATTACGAAAAGTAATTAATTTCTTTTTTCGGTCTTGATTGTTAGCCAGAACATAAGCGAAATCCTTCAGACTCTCTTTTACTACTAGTCCCTCTTTCACTATATCCTCCAATCCTTTACTTTGTAAGTAATTTCGGCTTTCTTCAACATGTCCTCTTCCAGTAATATAGTAAACTTTTGATCGAAGTTGTGATTTTGTGACTGGTGAGTCTACACCTAAAAACTTGGCTAGTGGATATTTTTCGAGTTCAGAATTCTTAAATTCATTAAACTTATCTATAAATAATTTTGATTTCGTTAGTGAAACGCCTTTTCTTGTTTTATTCCCATATTTTTCTATCCATTCTCTTTGTATAATGAACTCATGTATCTTATTGTCATCTGCTGAATCAAACTCTAAATTAAAATGAGAAGCTGCATCTGAGGTTTCTGGCACTATTTTATATTCTATTCTTTTTGTACTTCCTTGTGTTTTGTTGATTATACCTCTTGAGCGTATTTTAATTACTAGATTTGTAGATTTTTTTTTGCCGATTGTATTTGGTGGTATAGAAAATTCAATAATATCACCGTTTTTAAAAGAGTTTGGCCGATTTGTCAGATCTTGCAGCCAGAATGTTTTCAAAATTCGTGCAGATAGTGATATTCCTAATTTTTTTTTGGATGGAGCTACAACAAAGATGGGTCTTAATTCTTCTTCGCAACAAGATGAAAAAAAGTTAAATGTTTGTTCTGTTAACTCTGAAAACATAATTTATGTAAAGGGTTAAGTATTTGCTTTGAGTTGCTTTCAATAGCTTTAATCATGGAATTTAAGAAAATTTCACCTTATCGATTATTCTGGGATTTGATCCTACGAACTGATTTATGAATACATGTCTTATTAAATAGATATTAATTCCACTCTTTGTTAAAATAGGCATTAAAATTCCCCTCATATTTTATTGTAAATGTTTACACTTAATTTTTTAATTATATCTCCTTGCTTGTTTCGGTTTGCTTGTAACTTTTACAGCATGGATATGGAAGTATCACTCATTTAGCCATACATTTATCTCCGACACATAGAAGTACAGCCACCTCCCTTTCTTGACGTGGGGTATCTTCTTTGTTCGGCAAAGGGTATATATGTGGCTGCGACTGTAGCCGAGCATCTCGGCTGCCTCGTCTATTAGGATTGGTCGCTCAGGCTCTTTACTATTTTTAATTATTGCCATCCTTCTATCCAGCTCATGTCTGACGCGCTCATCCACCATATCATTAATGATGGGTTCAAGAAATGCCATGAGCAGCTCGGGATTTGCTAAGTTGTTGTTCATTTTTTAAGCATTATTGTTATTGATTCATGTGCCTGATCTAGTATTTCTAGCGCTTGTTCTAGATTGCCATCCCAGCGGAGTTTTCGCCGTG